>OODJ01000015.1_pt1 | contig 197674 bp, 173 predicted proteins | sample 1671611 | NCBI WGS metagenome assembly OODJ01 (sample SAMN06348174, study PRJEB24527) | human gut metagenome | biome: human gut; feature: ankylosing spondylitis patient; material: feces | host: Homo sapiens | place: China | collected 2015-10 | reverse complement strand
AAGGGGCACCAATCAAGGTAAATATCTTAAAAAGAATCGTATAGCGAATGGTAAGCGACAAATGATGCAAAACGATCAGAATAGCCAAAGCTCCTCTTATTTTTAAAGAGCAGTTCAAAGATAAAACATCATAATCTTTACCAAAAACAGTGTTTCGTTTTACGATAAGAAGAATGGCAAAAAACAAGAATAAAATATCGATCAGAAAAAATTCTATCATTGCAATTCCTTTTGGGAATGGCTGAATGATATCGGATTGAATAGGCATAATTTCTCCTTTAATCAATGCCAATCTTCGTTAGATTCACTCTTAAAAGCATTGACTATTATTCAATATATTTCAATCCAATGTGCCGATTTTCTGGAGCGGAAACAGTCGGAATACGGCATGTCCTACGATTTCACTTTCTTTGACAAAGCCAACCATATTGGAACGGCTATCCGTTGATCCATTGCGATTGTCTCCCATCACAAAATAACAGCCCTCAGGCACTGTTACGGTATATCCACTGATATCCTCTCTCTCCATACTTCCAAACACCCGCTTCACATACGGCTCATAGAGGGTGATGCCATCTACCGTCACCGTCCATGCATCAAAATCAAAGGTTATCGTTTCCCCGCCTGTTGCGATAATCCGTTTCACAAGCAATTCATCGGAATAGAAGCCATCCTGTTTTTGGACCACAACGATGTCATACCGCTCAGGCGTATAAAACAAATTGGTTACAATCAATCGATCTCCGTCTTGAAGCGTATCGGTCATGGACGTACCTTTTACGGTTGCCATGCGTCCAACAAACGTAAATATCAAAACGACGATAACTGCAGCGACACAGATTACCTCAAACCAATCATAAATCGCTTCCAGCGGTGTCGATTTTTTTCGCTCGGAAACAGGCATCTCCGGTTCCATTATTTTATTTTCATCCATATTCATATCACCCTTTCCAGTTCATCGTGGAGATTTCCCGCGATCGCAGCACTGTATATCATAAGAATCACACCGAATATCAATCGGAAAAACCATGAAAGAGCAAACAGCTCTGATTCGCCGGCAAACGGTACCGCCGCCATACAGGCAATGCTGAAGAATGCGTACAGATATTCCAAAGCAGCATAATGTCTGATACGACGCGACAATTCCTGAAAGCGTTCTTTTTGCTTTTGTTCCGACATTTCAAAAAGTCCTGCCGAGGACATTTCCGTACAGCGTTCCGCAAGCCGCAGATAGACACGTTTCTTTTCTGATACCAAAAGTGAAAACAAAAGCATTGCCAAAGCAAAAAAGCTCATATAAGCAATATAAACCGAAACAAAGCCTTCCTCTTTATACGGGAACGCAAGCCCCGCAAACTGCCTCGAATAGAAAAACAAAAAAATATAGGAAGCAGCGGAAAAAATCATATAGCAAATGATTTTTGCCGTCACGGGACGCGGACGTTTTGCATACTCTCCCGCACCGCGGAAAGCAAATAACATAACGACGCCCCACAAGCATTCCGGCATAAAGAAAAAAGAATTTAAATAATATCCCGCAACAGTCAATCCGCTAATCGGAAGACACATAAAAAACACAAACGCAGTCACGGAAAGTGTACAGAATGCGTGAGTTTTTCGTTTGGTCCAAAGCAGCGTATCCGGTAAAATTTCCCGATTGTATTTTTCCTCCAGTGACGCAAGGAACTTGCGGTCATGGCGAAATCTTTCAAAATACCGGATCATCCGAATCAGCCAAATCACACCGAATAAAAGCGATACCACCGCTAAAAGAAGTGCGAATACCGTTCTCATCCCTGAGAAAACAAGCGTTCCGGACGACGGATATCCGTTTTCCGTTCCCATAATCGCTGTGAACTCCGGCAAGCAGGCACATACAACATGCGCAATGACAAAAATAATACTGATAACACGTGCTTCATCCGATTCATAAAGATAAACGGTCCGGTCTCCGGTTCGGGAAGAAAAGCCCACGTCTCTGACATACAACCGTTCTGACCCTCCCGTAAAAGGAATCGTCTGCTCAAAATCGGGCGATGACTGCGGCGCATTCTTTTTCTCATACAGCTCAAAATACGCCGTACCGGAAACAAATTCCGTTTTGTCAAATATGCCGCCGAACTTAGGCTTCGCTGCGCTCTCACGGCGTGTTTTGTGGTCGGTATGCCGTATTTCAAGATAGGAAATACCCTCAAAAAGAAAAATAAACGCAGGAATCAGGTAAATCAGCTTCATCACGCCAAACAAGAAAGAAAAGATCAAATACCATGTGGCATCAAACACAGGAATGAAAAGCATGACAAAAAGCTCTCCGGATGAAATCCAAACCGCGGCCTTGAATCGTTGTCTTGCAGCCGAAATCTTTCCGTCAAGATCGGCAAGCTTAGAAAGTCCCTTTAAAATCAGGATATAACCGATCACATCCGGCAGCACATCGATCATATTCACCGTCGGATTGAATAAAAAAATCCATCCGGCAATCAAATATCCGATATTCATTCGCGCTGTTTTTGCCTCCTCTCAGGATTCAAAATATTATTTCCGTTTTTTCTTTGTATGAATACTCCCACTGCTGTTTTTTCTTTTTTCATAGTAATCAAACGGCGTTTTGTATTTATGCTTTCTGGTATCGGGCATATCCTCGTCGCCTTCGAGGCAGATCCACATGTAGCAGGCAAACACAAGCGAAGCATTGATCAGTACGTATGCCAACCCCGCAAGCGATTCCACCGCTGCGGCTTTATAAACAGTCGGATCCGCGCCGAACATCTCAAGAACATCTCCAAATGCATGCTCGACAAAAAACAGAATCGCGGTATACGCCATACACCGCACGGATTTTTTTCTCAAACGCTCCAGTCCCGTTTCATCCGTAATCTGATACAGCGAACGCAGGAAACACAGCGTGAATATGACAAGGAAAAAGGAATAAACATAAGAAATGACCGATGCCACAGGACCGGGAAGCGAAAAGAGCTTGAGTGCACTTGAGATATCAAAAAGAATCACAAGAAAAGAAATAGGAATTCCGGCAATGGACAGCATTCTTGTCAGACGGAAGCACCCACAATAACGGGAAGCAATGGAAAAGCCATGCGTCATAAGAAGAAATCCGATAACATCCGGTGTAATATCAACCGGAATGCCAAGAAATTCAAAATTGGCTTTCAGCAGCAGTGTATAGCCGAGAAACATCCATCCGAAACCCATTCAAACACTCCCCTGCCGGCGACGCCGGCGTTTTTCTTTTTTATCTTAGCAAAACAAAGTCAGTTTTGTCCCTCTGAATTTGCACCCGGTCTGCCACAGCATTGTTTATATTTTTTACCGCTGCCACATGGACAAGGATCATTGCGTCCAATCCGTTCAGACGCACGGCGCACAACCGGACGCGGCTTTTCCTTGCCGCCTCCCACAGACGCAAGTTCCGCCGTTTTCTGTTTTGCAACCTCACGGCGGCGCAATTCCTCCGCCGGCTTTGCGAACAACACCATGCGCGCAGTATCTGTCCGGATCTTATCAATCATTTCGTCGAACATCTCACCGGAAGCGATGCGGTATTCCGTCAGAGGATTGCGCTGTGCATAACTGCTAAGCCCGATCCCGTCACGAAGATCATCCATCGCGTCAAGATGTGCCATCCAGTTCACATCAACCGCACGCAAAAGAGCAACCCGTTCAAGCTCCCGCATTCTCTCGCCAAATACCGTCTCCTGCTTCTCATAAAGCATATGAACACGGTCAAGAAGCGTTTTTTCAAGCGTTTTCCTCGTTACGTTGCCTTCAAAATCCTCCGGCGTCGTAATCCAAAGAAGCATTTCTCTTGCCGCAACTGGATCGAATCCGTTCTCTCCTTCGCTAGCAGCAAGCTTTTCCGTAATCGATTTTTCCAGCATGGTACGGACGGTGCCGCTGATATCTTCTCCGTCGAGAACCTCACGGCGTTGTTTATAGATAATATTTCTCTGCTGGTTCATTACATCATCATATTCCAAAACGGTTTTACGACGATTGAAGTTTTCTCCCTCCAGACGCTTCTGTGCGTTTTCAATGGAGCCTGACAGAATTTTTGCATCAATCGGCTGATCTTCCTCAAGCCCGAGCCTGTCAATTAGCCCGATAATCCGTTCGCTCCCAAACAAGCGCATGAGATCATCCTCCAATGACAAATAGAACCGGCTTTCTCCGGGATCGCCCTGACGTCCCGAGCGTCCGCGGAGCTGATTATCAATTCTTCGGCTTTCATGCCGTTCCGTTCCGAGAATAAATAGCCCTCCCGCCGCACGCACACGATCTGCTTCCGGCGCAATTTCCGCTTTATACTTTTCCAGTCTTTCCCGATAGAGAGCACGAGCTTCGGCGCTTTTCTCGTCGATCTCATCCGACATACCCGTCGCCGCGACAATCTCCTCTTCGCTGTATCCGTTTTTCTTGAGATCGGTTTTGGCAAGGAATTCCGGATTTCCTCCAAGCATGATATCGGTTCCGCGTCCCGCCATATTGGTCGAAATGGTAACGGCGCCAAGCTTACCTGCCTGTGCTACGATTTCCGCCTCTCTCTCATGCTGTTTCGCGTTGAGCACATTGTGAGCAATTCCCCGCTTTTTGAGCAAAGACGACAAATATTCGGATTTATCCACTGAAATGGTGCCGACCAGAACCGGCTGTCCTTTTGCATGGCATTCTTCGATCTGAGCGATAATCGCCCTGTATTTACCCGCTTGGTTCTTGTAAACAACATCATTTCTGTCACGCCGGATCATCGGCTTGTTTGTCGGTACTTCAATCACATCAAGTCCGTAAATTTCACGAAATTCCTCTTCTTCCGTAAGCGCAGTTCCAGTCATACCCGAAAGCTTTGTATAAAGACGGAAGAAGTTCTGAAATGTAATGGTCGCCAGCGTCTGGTTCTCATTCTGGATCTTTACGTTTTCCTTTGCTTCAATCGCCTGATGCAGTCCGTCCGAAAAACGGCGTCCCGGCATAATGCGTCCCGTAAAGGAATCGACAATCATCACCTTGCCGTCATTGGTAACGACATAATCCACATCGCGCTTCATAATCCCATGTGCATGGAGCGCCTGCATGATATGATGATTGATCGTAACATTTTCCGGATCAGACAGATTCTCGAGTCCGAAAAATTTTTCCGCTTTCTCCACACCGTGGCGTGTCAGAACCGTCCGTTTCGCTTTCTCGTCAATGATATAATCCTCCGCAACATCGTCGTTGTCGGACTTGGTATCCATTTCCTTAACCTTAAAGGCACGCAAACCACGCACAAAGCTCTCTGCTTTTTCATATAAATCATTCGACTGTGCGCCGCGTCCGGATATAATCAGCGGTGTGCGGGCTTCATCAATAAGGATGGAGTCCACCTCGTCCACAATGGCAAAAGCATAACCGCGCTGTGTCAGCTCTTCTTTATATGTGACCATATTGTCACGAAGATAATCAAATCCAATTTCGTTATTGGTTCCATATGTGATATCCGCCGCATATGCTGCCCGCTTTTCTGCCGGAGTCTGCCCATGTACAATAAGTCCCGTTTTCAAGCCGAGGAAACCGTATACTTTTCCCATTTCCTCGCTGTCACGGCGAGCCAAATAATCATTGACCGTAACAATATGAACGCCCTTGCCGGCAAGGGCGTTGAGGTATGCCGGCATAGTGGCGACAAGCGTTTTTCCCTCTCCTGTCTTCATCTCGGCAATACGCCCCTGATGCAGAATAATTCCGCCGATGAGCTGGACACGGAACGGACGTTTTCCCAGCACACGGTCTGCCGTCTCTCTGACAGCAGCATAGGCATCCGGCAAAATATCGTCGAGTGTTTCCCCGGACGCGAGACGCGACCGGAATTCCTCTGTCACGCCACGCAGCGTATTATCATCCATAGCGGCATAAGTATCTGCCAACGCTTCGATTTTATCCACAATCGGAATGATTTTTTTGATTTGTCTTTCACTGTAGGTTCCGAATAATTTATCTGCAAGCGACATTTTTATTCCTTTCCCCGGACGCCCCTTTCAAAAGCTCCGGCAGGCAAAGCGACATCCCGCCGAAATGCGGCGGCACCCGATTATCATAAGCCATCATTTTATTTTAATAGAAACATTATACCATATATTCAAGGAAATTACTATATCAAATTGTAAACAAATCCCGTATCAAGACAGGTTTTTCACAAAAACTTTGCATGAAACGGGATAGGGCCGGCACAAAATACCGTTTCTGAACGTCTCTCTCTTTACGTTATCCGCAGAAATCCCGAAGAGCCGCAAGTCGTTCCCCGTCGGTCTTCATTCCTTCAAACCGATTCTGACGAAGTACCTCATAGACGGCAATCGCCGCGCTGTTGGAAAGATTCAGGCTTCTTTTTTCCGAAAGCATCGGAATTCGCACGCTCCGGTCAAAATGCGCACAGGTCAAATTCTCCGGAAGCCCTTTTGTCTCTTTGCCGAACACAAGATAAATCTCTGCTTCACATCCGTCAACTTCCGTATAAAGACGACTGGCTTTTGTGGTAAAAAACCAAAGGTTATCTCCCTCATGCTGCCGGAGAAAATCCGAAAGCGATTCGTAAAAATAAATTTCAAGCGTATTCCAATAATCCAGTCCCGCTCGCTTAAGCTTCCGGTCGTCAATTTCAAATCCGAGCGGACGAACAAGATGAAGCGCTGCGCCCACAGCGGAACAGGTTCTGGCTATATTTCCTGTATTTTGAGGAATTTCCGGTTCAACAAGCACAACATGAATTTTACACATAAAGATCTCCTCTGCATCATCATTTTTTATGATATCGGCAAAACGTTTGTCCTTAGTCTTTCTATGACCGACACATCTGCAGTCAAAAATTTCATAAAAAGCAAAGCTCAATATCGCTGTTTTTGCCGCTTTTTCACGTAAAAAACAAATAGATTTTCCCGTCAACCAACGAAAGCATTTTTTCTGTGTCTCCATCACCGCCGGATATGCCGGCGACTTTCAAAAAGATTATACCGCTTTTTGACAAAACATGCAAGAGTCTCCCCGTCTTGAAAAAATTTTGTGGTGTATTTTCATGTTTACAGCAAAAACTTCATGATAAAGGGAACTTTTATATCGTAAACTCCCGCGTGCGGCATGCCGCTTATCAACTTATCAGGAGAACTTTGAAAATGAAACTGCAAAAATCAAAAATACTTTGTGCGGTGCTTGCGTTTTTTATTCTGATTGTTTCGAGTGTTTCTGCCGATCTGTCACAAAGCTGGTACTGTAAAAGAGAAAAAAATCATGTACGCCCAAGTCTAGACACTCAAATGTCATATATCACAGAACATGGCGGCATTTATATCGGAAACGATCCTGACGAAAAGGTAATCTATCTGACGTTTGACGCCGGCTATGAAAATGGAAACGTCGAGCGAATCCTGGATGTTTTAAAAAAGCACAACGCCCCCGGTGCATTTTTTGTGCTTGATAATTTAATCAAACGGAATACGGAGCTTGTCAAACGTATGATTGAAGAAGGACATCTCGTCTGCAATCACACTGCCCATCACAAAGACATGACAAAGCTTTCCGATGCGGAATTTGAAGCGGAACTTGCGGCGCTTGAACAAATTTACACGGAAAAAACCGGCTATGAAATGGCTAAGTTTTACCGACCGCCGGAAGGTAAATTCAACAAGCAGAATCTGGAATGCGCTAACCGTCTCGGATATACAACCGTATTCTGGAGCCTGGCCTACGCAGATTGGGACAATAATAAGCAGCCCGCTCCGGATTACGCCAAAAAACTGCTTTGCGACAATATCCACAACGGCGCTATTGTTCTGCTGCATCCGACATCAAAAACGAATGCCGATATTCTCGATGAATTGCTCTGCACGTGGGAAGCCGAGGGTTATCGCTTCGGCTCACTCACCGAATTTACAAAAGCCAACAATCAGAAATGTCAATAAAGTCATCGCAGCGCCATTTCCTTTAATATACAAAAATGAGATATCGAAAGATATCGTTTCAGAAAGGAGCCAACATGAAAAAATTTTTTGCCCTTGTCCTGACGTTTTTTGTCACGGCAAATATCCTGCCGCTTCAGGCCGCCGGCTCCGTTTGGAATACTGAGGATGGCGTCATTATTTCAGGAAAAACGGATTCCAAAAAAATCGCATTGACTTTTGACGACGGTCCGCATCCTTCCAAAACGGACAAAATCCTCGACCTTTTGGAGCAATATCACATTCATGCGACATTTTTTGTCATCGGACAAAACGTTGCCGCTTATCCCAAAGTTGTCCTGCGGGAGATTGAAGAAGGTCATGAAATCGGAAACCATACCTACAGTCATAAAAGTCTGTACCGATGTCAAAAGGATACTGTCGAAAAAGAAATTATCTCCACAGAAGAAATCCTGTTGGAAAAAACAGGTTATGTACCGCGGGTTTTCCGACCGCCAGAGGGTGCATACACATGCGATATTCTCGATGTCGCAAATAGAATGAATTATGACGTTATCCTTTGGACCATTGACACGCGAGACTGGGCAAAGGCTTCGACAAATAAAATTGTGGAAACCGTTGAAAATAAAGTAAAAAACGGAAGCATCATCCTGATGCATGACTACACTTCAAATGGTACGCATACACTGGACGCTCTGAAAATTTTGATTCCCAAGTTAATCGATATGGGTTATGAATTTGTCACGGTCTCCGAACTCATCGGATAAAATGTCCGAAATCCGGAATCGGTATCGCATCACAAAAACAACAAAAAATGTTAGTAGGATGTGGAATTTTCTATCTATCATGGCAGCATTCTCATAATATACAAAAAGGAGCGCAAGCGAAAATTCGCTTGCGCTCCTTATCAAAAACCACACACAAATGATTATGAATATCTTTCAGGATTATGCTTTTTCAAAAATACCAAAAGCGCCTTGCAGACAGCTGTTCCGATGATTCCGCACACAATGATTTCGATCACCGCGTTCAGCGTGAAAAGCAAGCCAATTACCTCAACAAGCGTTTTAGACGATAAAACAAAGCCGTCACCAAGCGCCATCGAAAAATCGGCATTTCGGAAGAAAATAACAAAAGCGGTCACAAACATAACGGTATGGAGAAGAGTCCCCAGTACGGAAGATACGGCAAGCGCCGCAATATTTTGTTTGTCAAATCTGGCAAACAGCTTTTTGAACAAGCGATAAAGATACGCCGTTATGACACCAAACAGCATTCTTGGAACAAAACACATCACGATCGTTCCAATGGGATTAATCGAAAAGCATGCAGCTCCAAAAGCATCCACTCCATAGTAACTTAGTAAACCAAAGCATTGCATGAAGCTGGTTGCTCCAAACACCGTTCCGAGAACCAATCCAACAGTCGGCCCAAAGAGGACTGCTCCGATAACCACCGGAATCACCAAAAAGGTAATGGAAACCGCACCTACTCTTAAATAGCCGATAGGCGTCACGCACATAAGCAAAAGAATCGCGACCAGCACTGCTGTAAATACCAATTTCCGTATTTTTTCTGTTTGTGTATTCATTGTTTCTCCTCCGGTGATATTGTCATTTACAGCCCAAATCCTGTTTTCAGGTTTCACTGTCTGATAGCCGAATCACCTTTTCATATATCTTTCTGATTGCCTGTTCAAATGCTTCCTCACGGATTCCTATTGTATAGACAATATCATCGGCACCGCAATCCAGAAACCGGATTTTCTCCCCAAGCTCCGCAATAGCGCCGAATGCAGCGCTCAGAACACAGGGACGCATTTGTTCGCCCACGATACAGATAAGGGCGATTCCCTCCACAAGCACGACATTATCCGGCTCCAAGCACTGACAGATTTCGTTCAGGATATAATCCTTTTTTCCCATCAAATCGGAGCTTCTCACAACAATTCCAACAGAATCTACACTATGAGCATCGGAAAACACCGTAATTTTCCGGCGTTCAAAAATACCAAGCAGGATCCGAAGCGCTGCGGCGTCCCCAAAAAGTCGGTCACGGGATACGCGAATCAGCGTATAGCCCTTCATACCAGCAATTCCGCTTATATCCCCAAAGGTCGTCTTTTTTTCGACAATCATCGTTCCCGGCTCATCCGGACAATCCGTATTTCGGATATTGATCGGGATTCCCGATCTGCGCACGGGAAATATCGCATCCTCATGCAAAACAGAGGCTCCCATGCAGGAGAGCCTGCGGAGTTCTTTATATGATATTATACTCACAGTTTTGGATTTGTCAACAATTTTCGGGTCCGCGAGCAGGAACCCTGAAACGTCGGTAAAGTTCTCATACAGAAAAGCGCCGGCAGCATCCGCTGCAATTGCGCCCGTGATATCCGAGCCTCCTCTAGGAAATGTTTTGATCGTGTCATTCGGCATTTTTCCGTAAAAGCCGGGAATGACAACCTTTTTATGTTCTGCGAGGAGTTCTGCTAATTTTAACTTTGTCTTTTCGCAGTCAAAAACGCCGTCTTCTCGAAAGAAAATGCAGTCTGCCGCATCCAAAAAATCGTATCCAATCAGTTTGGCAAATATTTTGGCACACAGATATTCCCCGCGAGACACAAAATAATCGCGGCCGCCGAAGCTGCCTGCGGCATTTTGAATCGTTTCATATTCATCCGAAAAATCAAGCGGCAGCGAAAGTTCCGAAATCATCCCGTCAAAACGGTGTCGGATTCTATTAAATAGCCAAGCCTTTATCTTTTCATCCGGTTCTTCATAGCATCGATAAAGCAAATCCGTTATTTTGTCATCCTCCGGCGAACATTTGCCCGGTGCAGAAACCACCACCACACGTCTGTCCGCGTCTGCGAGGACGATTTCGGCGGCTTTTTTCATCTGTGCCGCGCTGCAAAGCGAGGTTCCGCCGAATTTTACAGCTTTTATCCCCACCGAAAATCACCTCAAACTTTCTAAAGTTACTGGGCGGGTTTCCCGCCGTTATATCATATGAAAAAAGAGCCAAAAGGGTTTGTACGCATCCTGCAAGATTTTTCCGCCAATCACGCTAATCGGCATGCACACCGGACCTTAGAACCGCTCGCAATAACCGAATTGCTGTTTTTCATCCAAAAAGCAAATATCACTCCGGATCACCGTCAAAATCAACAATTTTTCAAACGAAAACTTTTCATATAAGCTTCCGCCATAAAAACAGACGGCGCGGTCATAGACCGTGCCGTCTGAGAAGCGGAATCACGTTGTTCCCATTGTAAAATATAAAATTCCAATCCGTATGGGATAGGTTTGGCCATCCTCACACGCCAACAAGCACATCCGTCAACAGAATTCTATTGTCCTTTTAAAATAGTTTATGCCTGTTCAAGCTCCGCAAGATCGACGGTTCTATGTTCGTTTCGGCTGATTTCCGCCGCATATACGCACAAATGTCCGTCGATCGAGGTGTCAATGGACGTCAGCGACGCTGTCGGGCGGCCGGTACGCAAATACTCGACCAAATGACGCATCATTTCATTGTCACCGCCGCCATGCTTGCCCAAATCACTGTGCTCAAGTGTGGAAATGATTTCGGTATCGTATGAATATCTGTCATTTTCACGTGTGAAAATTCTCAACTCGAACTGATTTTCCTCAAAAACACCCTCAATCTCCCCGTCTGTGCCTACAATGTGCAGATACCGTTCCGGTTTGGCACAGGCACCGACAAGATTCAGCGTTCCCATAGACCCGTTCTCAAACGCGACAATGACATTTTGATTGTCGACAATATCTCCGCCGCTGTTGTAGGCACAAAGTCCATAGGCAGAGCGTTTCATATACTCAATTTTCTCTTCCCTCGTGATAGTGTCAACCGGCTTGCCGATCCCGGCCCATGTTTGGAAAGGCATCGTATCGCGGTCAAGATGAATTTTTACCGCTGAATAGTTGCATGTTTTTTCATGCGGACAGTCAAAGCATCGTTTTGTTGCTCCTTCCGGCGCATTGCGCGGCACAAAGTTTTCCCGGAACCCGAGACTTGTCACATACTTTGGACGAGACGCGTCTCCAAGCCAGCACATCAAATCCATGTCATGACAGCATTTTGCGAGAAGAAGTCCCGAACCGCATTGCTCCTCACTGTTCCATTTGCCGCGCACAAAGGAGTCGATAAAATGTGCCATCCCCACATGCTCTGTCATTTCCATGCTTCTGACTCTTCCGATTTTTCCGTCGGAAATCACTTTTTTGACAGCGGAATAAAACGGCGTATACCGCAGGACATGACAGACAATGAGCCTACAGCCGTTTTCATGTGCCGCACGGCGCAGTTCTAAAAGCTCATCCTTATTTGGACATACCGGCTTTTCCAGCAAAACATCGTATTTTGCCTGAAGCAGCGCCATCGCCGTCGGATAATGCGCACGGTCCATCGTTGCATCAATAACAATATCACAGGCAATTCCTGAAGCGATCAAAGATTCCACTCCATCAAATGCACGATCTTTCGGCAGTGAATAACGCACGCGGGCCTCTTCCCGGTGCAATTCATTGATATCTGCTACAGCAACAATCTCCATATCGTTCGGATTGCGCAGTGCATAATCGGCATAAATACAGCCGCGATCTCCGCAGCCAAGCACAGCAGCTTTGATTGTTTTCATATGTAGTTTCCTCCAGGGAAATAAATCAATTTTAGCATTATCATAGCACAGTCTCATAGAAATTTCAACAAGAAAACATGTTTTTTCTTTCAAGCGCCTCTGATAAATGAAGAAAAAATCCCGTGTTTCCACGGGATTTTTTCTTCTTAAGATTCAAGTTGGCGGCCGAGGAAGCCGGCGGCGGTTTGAATCAACTTCACTTCCGTATCGGTGCCAAGCATTTCTGTTTTACCGTCCGTACTGCCAACGGATACGACGCAGCCGATCACATCGCCTTCCGCGAAAATCGGCATCGCGCAAGAAACATAATAATTCTGAGTATCATCTGTCAAAAAAATCTTTTCACCAGAGGCATTGGCGGTATAAAGATTTCTGCCTTCAATAATGGTTTCTAAATCACCGGAATTCTTTTTTTCCAGAAATTCTTTTTTGGAGATGCCGGCGCAAGCAATGATACAATCCTTATCACACACAGCAACCGGAATATTGCAGGTTTTATAAAGAGTCTCGGCGTAGCCGGCGGCAAAATCCATCAGTTCTCCGATCGGGGAATATTTTTTGAAAATAACCTCTCCTTCCCTGTCGGTATAAATCTCAAGCGGATCGCCCTCGCGAATACGCATAGTACGGCGTATTTCCTTTGGAATCACGACTCTGCCGAGATCATCGATTCTTCTAACAATTCCTGTAGCTTTCATTCTATATAATCCTCCGTATTATCAAGGTCATCGGTGTAAACCGAGTCAAATATTTGAAATATTTTCAATGATATTTTCCGCAATTTTCGCCGATTTATACAGAATGAACCAAAAACATTTTATGAAAAATTATATTTTTGGGCAGACATGGAATGGAACGCTCATCCAACCATTCCGCAAGACAAAGAAAAATACAAGCGGATGAAACAGAAATCCATTTCTATGCCATATATGTGATTTTTCTCTGAAAAAACAATTTTCTCTAAAAAAATAAATATATGAAAAGAAAAATTTATTTGTATCGTTTGAATCAAGAACGCCTTTTCTTCTCAAACATTCCCGTGACAGAGCGATCAATCCGCAAAATTTGCTCTTTGTCAAGCTCTGATATCAACATTCCGCAGGATCTTCCCGCCCGTAATCCGTATAGTATAGAAGAAATCCATCTTTTTTTCTTTTCCGAAGACAGGCCGCAAAAGGCCTTCAAACGGACTTCAGAAAACGCAGCATAAGGCTTATAGAAGGGATTGAATCGAGTTGCCTTTGTCAGGATTTCTTCATATACCCGCCGATATTCCTCTTCCCGAATGGGTCTATGTTCATTCGGATGCAAAATAGCGTCTATCGTTTCCAAAGATGTTCGGGACAACATAAGCTGCACAAGGCTTACCACCTCTCCAAAAGCCGATATTCCATACTCCGTTTGGTGATAAAGAATCCGCTTGCCCAAAAAAGCAGAAAATGTCCCTGTTTTCCCCTCTTCTTTATTCTTTCTCATCCGAACATTCTGTGTCTCGAAGAAAATTTTCCGATTCGGAATACCGGATTCATAACATTCACAAAATCCAAATACGGAACGCATGCGATTCAATATTTGGGGACGATGGATGAGTACCTCGGTATATGCCAACGCAGACGCATCTTGAAACCCGGATACCGATACAGCATCACAAGGAATGGTTTTGGTTTCTCCAAAATCGGAGGAATACGTCGAGTAAAGTCCAAGATTCGAAACGAGAAATGCATTCTGTGCAGGATAACAATCATTCACGGCACGGCTGTCATATAGGCCAAAATGTCTTTTAATCTCTGTCAAGACAGCATAGGGTAAAAAAGATACCGGATTCCGCGAAACTTCGGACAGTCGTTTCAAGAAATTGCTGATATGAACATGAAGCCTCTTATCATCCGTATCGTATGTAACAAAAATCCGGTCAGGCTTACCATCTTCTATTTTCATCACTTCCCTCACCAGTTTCACTGCCAGAGACTCCGTATCTAAGAAGCAATCGGAAAGCCATCTGTCACGCCGGCTTTGGCAGAGCTCTTCTATACGTTCTCCATATTGCCTAAAAAACGAAGAATGTTTCGACTGAATACGTACAATGCGAGACACTTCGTCCGGCGCCGGAGGCTCATAATATCCAAGATCCCCGTTGCGCGGCAGAAAGAATCCGTTTTCCATCTCGGAAAAACAAAATACAAAATCCAAATCATCAAAATGGATGCCAAGGTCCTTTCGTATCACGGAATAAAAATACTCCTGCGTACAAACCGCCGCTGTATAACTTGCGTAACATCCTTGTGCATGATGACGGAATATGAAGCCATACCGGTCCGGTGCATATTTCCGATAAAGTTTTTTCAGAAGCATAAGATCCGATTTATGCTTTTCATGAAAAGCAATTCCGCGGGCAGGATTGCCGCCTCGTTTCAAAATATGATGCAATGCTAGATAAACCAGACGCAAATCCGCGTTTTGTTCCTCTTTGGATAGTTGACATCGCAAATGATAAATCGTCGGATAATTTTTTCGCCACTTTTTTCCCTCTTCGACTGAATTTGCCAAGAATCCCATAAAACTGGCTTTGCCGCCATCTTTGATAAAACCACCGCGAAGACGATTGAAAAAATCAGCGTCAAATTCGGCAATTGCATCACTGAATAACAACTGCAACTGTCGGATAAATTCTGTCGGAGAAGACAGGTACCCAGAGGGACACCCTCCTGCCCATGAAATTCCCCACATATTTTTTCCTCTGAAACGCATTGGCTTTCCGCTTATATCGCAAACAGCATAACCGATCCCGTTCCTATCAATGGCGAGTCCTATTACATAATTCGACTTTTTTTTCATTTTTTATTGACATCCTTTGAATTTTATAGTATAATGAAAACAGCCTAACTTATATATTTTCCGAGTTGAATGGAAGGGTTCCCCTTTTGTTGGTTTACCAACTCGTCGATGGACGTTAACAAACCGCTGACAGCGGTTTGTTTTTTTTGTCCTGAAAAATTTTCACACATATATATACGTAAAAAAAATTCAAATATCGCACAAAAAAACAAAAAAATTCGCCAATTTCCGCTTTTTTTCGCGGAATTGGCGAATATCGAATTATTTATACTCATTTTTACAAAATCAGTTATCGAATAATTGCAATTAAATTCTCCAATGTATTTTCATCCGGAGCTGTAATCACATAAGCAATGTCATCTTGTGTCATGGTTGCCTGGACCCCGTTTTTCACATTCAAAATACAGCATGTCCTGCCTGCGACCTCTCGATAACAATCTTCCGGAAGATTTTCAGTAAGATATGCTGATTGATTTAAATAGACACTGATACAGCACCCATCCTCCATACAAACAAGCACAACGCTCCTATCCGGAAAATCCGTATATCTGACATAAGCAACCGAAAAAGCTGTCCCTTCCGTTTCAGGATACATTGCTCCGGTATGCTTGTCCTGTTCCATTTGCTCAATGCTTTGATAGGTTTTTGTGTTTTCCGTATATTCCAGCTCTAAATTTCCCTTTTGAACAGGACCCAAATCAGAAATTTTCTCCAAATCTCTTATAACGGGGAAGAACTCCGCTATCGGATTGAAATAAGCATATACTGCCGCACTGATAATCAGCGCACCGATAATTAACGCGGCTGTAATCAAAATCCGAAAGAGTCTAGCGGAACTTAAACTGACTCCATGTCCTTTATTCTCACAAAAGACATCTTCTCCAAATAGTTTTCTCATTCGCCTCTGATGACGTTTGGAAAATACAACCTCCTTATCCAATTCTTCCTCAGAAGGAATCAGGAGAAGTTCTTTTTCCAAATCTTCTTTTATTGCTTGTTTTAAAAGCTCATCAAAAAGCATCTCGTTTTTCTTGTCTGTTTTCAAAGCGCGAATCTCCTCCTATCATCTTCATAAGCATTTTCTTTTCTCTGTAAAGCTTATAGCTTACTTCTTTTGTCGATGACATATTTAAAAGCTTTGCTATTTCCGCATTGCTATACCCAAAAAAATACTTTAACCGAAAAATCGATTTATTTTTTTCGCCGAGTTTTTCGACACAGGCAAGAATCTTCTCATAATATTCATGTCCCATCACAAAATCTAATGGAGATACTGCGGACTCATCAGAAAGAAAATCAAAAATTTTAGCGGACTCTGCATCATCGATCAAAGACTTTTTCTTTTTCCGATTAAAATCACTTGCCGTATGCCTCGCCAAAACAGCCAGAAAAGATTTCAGCTTGTCCGGATCTGAAATATCCAAACGATCGGACATCTCAATCAATTTTACAAAAAGATCATGCACCAAATCCTCTACAACAGAATGGTTATTTACTTGCTGATTGATAATATAAAATACGGTTTTCCCATAGTGTAAATAGACATATTCAATTTTTTTCTTTTCTTCCTCATTGCAGCACATAGCAAGCAAACTTATCAACATTCACAGCACCTCGTCTTGCAAACTCAAAACACACAAAAAGATATTTGGAAACATCCACATGGAGAAAGATTAAATGTTAATTTCAGAAAGAAATCCGTCTCATATACAATACTTGATTGCTTCGCATGTTAGAATTATATCATAATTACTTCTATAAGTCAATAGTAGAAATAAAATGGTATATTTGTCCTAGTCTCCCCATATATATGTACTGATCAATTTTTGGAAAAGGGGAGGCTTGACTTGAAAGGAATCGTTGAAGAAAGAGCAATTAAGCTCGGAGAATATATTGTTGAAAATAAATATACCGTACGAAAAGCGGCGGCAAAATTCGGAATCAGCAAATCAACTGTACATAAAGACGTAACGGACAGACTGAAAACCATCAATCCATGGCTTTACCGCGAAGTCGGACGCGTTTTGGAGCAAAACAAGCAGGAACGGCACATGCGCGGCGGCGAAGCAACTCGTCAAAAATATATGCACCTAAAAGGATAAGAAACAGCGCAGCAGAATTTGAAAAATCTATTTTGATATCATACGCGACAAACATTGGGAGGCAAGCATATGGCTTGCCTCCCAATATTTTCACCCTATCCGAACAAGTTTTTTCTTTATTCAACATAGAATCTCTGACAAGAAAAAAGGCATATCCTCACGGCAGGACATGCTCCAATCCATTTCTTCCGTTTCTGCCGGAATATAGGCATGATTCCTTATCGTTTCCCGATTGACCCATAAATAAAGAAACGCAGCACACAAAATGATAAATACAAAAACAAGAAGAGTCCATTTTCTTTCACGCCTCACTGATCCTTCTCCTTTACAAAACAAAACTCCATCTGCTTTCAGATTATCATCGTCTTGTAAAATCAAAAAGCGTGAACCTGTAAAACTCATGTAAAATACCGGATTCACTATGATGTGAATCCGGTATTTTCATACTATTAAATGATATTAGCAGATATCATATCCTTCCAAAAAGGAACATTGCCGCCATCATTGGGAAGCACTGGCTCTGAAAGCTCATCAATAACAGCGGAAGCTCCGTTACAATAAGAGAGGATTCTCATACGGCAGCTTTTGATACGCTGCATTAGCCCGCCGAGTCTTGCATCCTGAATCTCAAACCCGTAGGTTTTATTTACGGTATACCATTGTGTTTGAAATGCCAAATAAAATTGCTCCAAGCGTTTTAGAAGTTCGGTATAATCTTTCTCAGCCAAGATTTTTAGACCTGCCTTATCCTTCTCGGTATAGCATTGACGGGTTTTATATGAAAGATCAAACTTAATGGCAAGAGCATCACAAAGTGTTGCCATCGTTTCAAACAAGAAGCCAAAGTCCCGGCTTTTCTCAGCATACCGATGCAGGCGCGATGCATATACAGGATAAACTGCACTGTCCGCCTTATCCGCGTTCAAATCCAAAATTCCGAGAAAAGGATCGTTATAAAGACGATTTTTACTGTAATTAGAAGACCCGACCGAAGTTGTTTCCCCCAATACGTAATTAGGCAGATCAAGTGCCAAAAAAGCATCATAATCGTCGCCGACGATTTTCCGAAAGGTATCTTTCATCTGACATTCTGTCATACCTTCAGCAACGGCAGCCGCATGCATTAAAGCCGGAAGAGCCGAAAAATACGGACATTCGCCGCCATTATCGCCCCACATTGTGAAAAAAGCATTCCGAATTCCTTCCCGTATGCAAACCGGAATTGCAAGTTGATTGCGACGGATGCTCAGTCTGTTATGAGGAGCAAATCCGCCCCAAACCCATGCACCGCCCGCAAACCAAACTTTATCGGAAAGATTCTTCGATGAACGGATCATATTTTCATAATATTCTGCACTGTTTCCATAATAATCCCAATACACCATGGTAATATCAGACGGAATTTTCTTTTTTATTTCCTCAGAAAAATCGACAACATGATCTGAAAAATACTCTCCATGCGCAAGCCTGAAAAACATATCTTCCCACATAATCGGCTCATATCCGAATTGTTTTGCCATCCGGCAAACATCATGTAAATGGCGCAGCAAAAGTTCATATCGATCCGTAAATCCATGTTTGTCAAGATATCTGCCGAGTCCGATACGGTGTGCTTCATCCATACCAATATGAATTCTTCGTGAACGAAAACAGACGGAAGTTGTCTCAAACATATGCAAAAGCAATTCGCTGGTACGTTCCTCATTCAGCAAAAGAATATCGTCACAATCCTGGATCTTCCGATATTCCTGCCAACGGAAAGCAGCATTCAGATGAGCCAGTGTTTGGATACAAGGAATCAATTCAACACCTATGGAAAAAGCATAGTCATCAAGCTCACGAAGTTCCGCCATGGAATAACGACCTCGTTTATATCCGAAGTAGGGCTCCCCTTTTACTTCATAGGTATCCTCCGTATAAAGCATAGCACAGTTGTAACCCATTTCGGAAATGATTTTCAAAAAGCGTTTCAGTCCGTCAATATTCGGAACAGCATTGCGTGAACAATCTATCATAACGCCAAACAAATCAAAATTTTTCATTTCTTTATTATCCTCAAAAAAATATTCTATATTGAGTATAACAGGGCAGCTTCAAAATGTCAAGACAAGCAAAAACAATCCGCCGTATCGCAGAGAGATACATGATAAAAATGATAAGAAAAGAAACCCGACGCATATATGCGCCGGGTTTTCAAATCTTTTGTCAAATGATATGATTCAGCTTATTTTTTCTTTTTCTTCATAGCGAGAACGATAACCACAACTGCTACCACCACGACAACCGCGACAATGCCGATAATCGCGCCGGTAGAAAGTCCGTCGCCCTCATCTGTTGGCTGAGTGGTCTCTGTTCCGGTAGTCGTTTCCGCAGTCGTTTCTGACGGCGTCGTTTCCGGCTCATAGGATTCATCTACATATTTCGCATAAATTGTGACAGCATCCGTTGACTCAATTGTCTTAGAAAAATCAAACAGCGTCGTACAAGCTTCATCTGCATACCAGAGCACTTTCATACCGTCCTTGCTTTCCGCAACAGGCTCATGGAAAGTCTCTCCGACAACACCGTATCCAGCAGGATTCACACTCGAATTGACAAGGGTTGCGCCTTGCACATTCAGCTGCGCCGCCTTGTCGGCTTCCACCCATCTTGCGTAAAGAATGATCTCGCCCGCCTCAGCAGGATTCGATACCTCATAATATTCAGTATATCCGGGATCCGTATACCAGCCAGCAAATACATAACCCGTTTTTTTCATCGGGAATTTGATGACGATCGGTTCGCCGGCGTCCACTTTCATCTCATATGCCGAATCGTTTTCGGTTAATCCGCGGAAGAATGAAATCACGCAAAGTGACGGATCCGCCGCTCTCTTTGTCGTTGTCGTATCATCATAATAAAAATCGCCGCCCTCTAAATGATAAATCACTCTTGTATAATAAAATGTGGAGGGTTCCAGATTTCTAAACACACCATTGTATCTTCCGTCTTCGCCTATCTCGACATCGATAGATTCCACAATATCCGTGTATTGATAATCAGTTGCAAGCTGCAACGTGATGCCGGTCAGTGTTTGCCCTTTGAGATCGGTAATTTGACCATTCATCGTGACACTTGTAGAAAGCGGAACCGTCGCTCTCGAAGCTGTCGGGAAATCACCTGTCTTGGTACCTGACACTTTGATTTTCATTTCATGATTTGCATCTGTAAGAATTTCGATTTTCAGCTGGAAGAACTCATTCCAGCCTTCTCCCGTACTGGTATTCCAAGACATGCTTCCAGGGAAATAATAATCTTCACAATTGAATACCTGCCCCTTGATTCCAAACACACCGGAGCTTGCCGGATTCACAAGATCCGCGCCTTCTTTTCTCGGAGCAAGCGCTGCCACCCCGATATCTCCACCGTTGTTTCCGCCGTTATTGCGGTCATAAACCTTAGCATAGGTTTCATCCACATGCCAAATAATAATACCTCTTGTGCCGTCATAGTTGGTTTCACTGTCAAAGTGAGCTGTACTATCATCAAAATAACGGTTCTCAATCAGATAATATTCATTGGGATTCGGTGTTTCAATCTTTAAGATATTATATTTCCCTTCCGTGCTTTGACGGGAATAAAGTGTATATTCTCCATCTCCGATAACCGTACAAGGATACATATTTAACCCAACAAGGTGAAAAGCATCAAGATAGGAAGGACTTTCTCCTGTATGTTCTCCGGTATTTTTCCCGGAAGAACCGTTTCCTGCCATAACGGATACTTTTCCTGCAGGCGAATTCGCACCACCCCAGTTTTTGTTGGTATAAAGGTCGATTGCGCCAAGAAAATGGGAAAGCTCATGACAGAATGAACCCACCGTCAGCGGAGCACTATCATTCATCATTTCACCGACTTTGATATAGCCGCCTGTCATGGAAACGCTATCTGCCGAAAGAGATGCTGATATATAAAACGCGTGATTGTTCGGAGGAGCTTCTTCTCCGGAACGCGTAGCCTCGTATCCGGCACAAATGAAAGCGATGGCAAGCTCTTGCGCTTCTACAATCTTATCGCCGTTGGTGTCAAATACCGTAAAATCCACATATTCGGAAGCCGCTGCAATAGCAGCATTAACCTCAGTTCTGCCAGTTCCGCCCGGATGCGCCACGTTGACCGTAACTTCAACAATACCGTCATTCGCTACGTTTTTATGATCTGCGTTGACATAGTTCTCTGTTGCAGGAATAAAGCGGAAATTTCCGTCCGTAAGCGTTTCATAATAGGATTTCATGCTCTTCTCACCATCGCCGAAAAGCATTTCATACCAATAAGTATCATCTGTTGTTTTAATCAGTGTAGTCTCGCCGTTTTCCGGAACATAATTGATCTTAATAACCAAAAGCGGAATGTCTGTCCAACCGGCGTACTCATAGTCCTCTTCCCCTTCAGCCGGTGTCGTCGTCACCATAAGATTTACTGCCGACATGCTGAAAGGAAGCATCAAGACAAGGAAGACTGCCGCAAGTGCCGCAGCAAAGATTCTTGAAACTCTTTTTTTCATAATTATCTCCTATTCATCATTATTTTTTATGCCTTTTCTGAAAAAGAATATATATTACCGCAGCAATGATCACCACGACCACTGCAGCAATAACAATCCAAATGGTACCGCCCGATTGATTCTGGGAAGGGTCGGTATGATCAGTCGAAGAAGTCGACTCCGTCGTTGTCGTACCGGGGAGACCGGATCCCGTGTCCGCCGCTGTTGTTTCCGGAGGATCAGTCGGTGTCGTTGTCTCAGGGGGCTCCGGTTCATTTGCTACCCATTTTGCATAGATATCAACACCATCAGTGCTTTCCGCAATCGTATTAAAATCAAATTCTATCGTAAGCTCCTCATCCGCATACCAGCCGACAAACGTATAGCCTGCCCTGTCTACGATATCAGGAACCACGAACGTATCTCCAACCTCCGTTGCGAACGTCATGCCGTATCGTGAGGTAGCATTATGGATCCGAAGCTGAGCTGCGAGATCCGTTTCAATCCATTTTGCGAACAAGGTAATATCAATTTTTTCCGTCTGTGTGGAATTCAAATCGAACCGCTCGGTATAGTTTTCATCCAGATACCAACCGGCAAACAGATATCCCGTCTTCTTCATGGATTTGGTGACAGCGTCCGGAATGGTTTCACCAGGCTCCAATTTCACGTCATAGGAGCGCTCGGCATCACTTTTTCCCATATAAAGATGCACAACATAATAATCCCGTTCCGTTGGAATCACCGCCGTATAACCGACCGCAGTTTTTTCGTTTCTCCCGTTGCTACCCTCGGCAAACGCCGTGCAAAAATATTTGGTGTTGTCCGTCAAGCCCTCAAATGTATAACTGAAACGTCCGTATTCATCCGGCTGGACATAAACGGTAATAGCATCCGGATCTGTTGTATAATCGGCCTTTGAAGAAAAAATAAAGCCACAGGAAGTAACGTTACCGCCGTTTAAATCCGCAATTCTTCCGGAAAAGGTCAGAGAGGAAATCGTCTTTTCAGAAGTCTGTACGCTCAGTGACGGCGCCAATTCCCATGCTCCGGTCACCTTAATCTGCATTTCGTCGCCACATACTGACAGAATTTCAATGTGCAGTCCGAACTGTTCTGCCTGTTCCTCCGTCAAACTTGTGTAAGCCGTTCCGCTGATCGGGAACTTATAATTATCGCTGTCAAAATTGTAAAAGCTTTCGCTTGCATTTTCATTATAGAAAAAGCCGTACGGGACAGATAGACCAGTGGTTCCCATCACAACAATGCCGGGATCGTGACCGCTTCCCTCATTATTGATGTTTCCTCTTGCAATGGAGTATTCGTCAATGTGCCAAATCACAATTCCGCGCGCTCCATTTGACAAAGCGTCGAACATCCCGCTTTCCGAGCCATTTCGATTTTCAATCAGATAATATTCGCTCGGATCCGGTGTATTGATTTTGATAATATTATAATCGCCTTTGGTACTTTGTCTTGAATACAGCGTATAGGTTCCGTCCAGCACCGTTTCCGCTTCGACAAAACCGAGCATGATCGAGTGGTAAGGATCCATATAAGCGGGACTGGACCCGGCTTTTTCCCCCGAGTAATTGTTATGACTTCCGCTCGACATCAGCGACATGTCTGCTGCATAATTCCATTTGAGATTATCTCCATTTGGATTGGTATCGTAAAGATCATATGCGCCAAGGAAATGCCCCAATTCGTGTGCGATTGTTCCTACCGTAAGGCCACCGTCGCTGCTGCTGTATTCTCCGACTCTGACAAAACCGGACTTCCCCCCCTTTTGAACTTCAACATCATCCATAACACAGCCGGAACCGATCGTGTAATGAGCGTGAACCGCAAATTGATCTCTTGTGCTTCCATTATAGGTAGAAGAATATTCATATCCCCCGCACACAAATACAATTGCAAGCTCCGTATAATCAATATAACCGTCCCCGTTCTTATCAAAGCTTGCGTAATCAACATACTCGTCGGACGCCTGAAGCGCCGCGATTCTGGATGTATGATCCTCTGTACTGACGGATCCTGTTTTGCTTTCCGGATGCGCATACGGGATGGTAACGGTCACAACGCCGTCATTGACCTTACCTTCCGCCTCAGCGTTTGCATAAGTTTCCTCCGCTGGATAAAAATAAAATGTGCCGTTGGATACTTTCTTATAATAATTTTTCAAGGATTTTCCCGTATCGGAAAAACACAGTTCACTCCAATAGGAATCGCTGGTATGTGTCCACTGCTCGCCGGTTTCTCTTGCCGTTTCCGGCGCGACTCCCGATATGTAGGCATCTTTCCCGTCTCCATCCGCATCGTAATTGATTTTGATAATCAAAAGCGGAATGGGATCCAGACCTGTCTCATCTGTTTTCAGTTCACTCAGTATCCATCCGTCATCCGCCTGTACCGCCATCGGAATCATCGAGATAATTAAAATCGCGGCAAGCAGAAACGCGGCCATTTTTTTGAATTTCATGGATTCTCCCCTCCCCCTTCAGGAATCTCAATCCCGGAAAGCTGATTCCATGTTCAGCCTATCGGGCATCTTGGAATGTTCAAAGATATACCAGCACGGTAATACAGCCAAGTATCAACAGTAAGGCAAGAACTCCGCAAAGGATTCTTATAAGCATTGTTTTCATCTTTTGTGACACAAGCATTTCTCCTTTGATAACATCCAATGAGTATAAAAGCAGTCTTTTTCAAGACATGTCTGAAAAATAAAGTTATGTAAAATCATATATTTTTTGTTTCGTACAGAAGTTATTATAGCCTAATTCGTAAAAAAAGTCAATCGTATTCGGGATTCCGCGTGTAAATTTGTCGATTTTGTCGAATTTCGGCGCTTGCGATTGTTCAGTATATCCAATCGTCCGGAACATTTTTTCTCTGATATTTTCCTGAAAGAGAAAACGATGGAAGCAAAAGCACCAATATCCTTACCATCCTCGAAATACACACACATGTTTCCGTTTTTACATTCGGATTTTATAAGCATGCGAAAGGCCTGTCCGTATGACAAATGCCGGATCGGCAGATTCCTGCACGAAACCGGTATTTGAAAAATTGATATCGCATCATGGCGTTTTCTGGACATGGCCCACGGGCTTTTCCCTTTTGTCCGTCAGTGGGACACTGCAGCGCAGAGAAGGACGGCAAAGCCCCGCGCATTCCGTCTCCATTCGGACCTCACGGCGCAGCCAAAGAACAGCGGCGAGATTGAGCACGGTCATAACAGCTACCGATATGTCCGAAAATTCCCAAACAAGCCCTTGACTCATAACAGCGCCGACGGCGGCAAGCGAACAGTAAGCCACAAGATAGACAGTTTCTGCTTTCCTCGACCTTGTAAAATAGGTGAGACATGTTTTTCCGTAATACGCCCAGCAAATGATCGTTGCAAAAGCGAACAGGAGAATGGAAAAACTGATGAGATATGCCGCCTTTTTTCCATAGTATTTGGAAAAAGAATAAATGACAAGCAACATGCCGTTGTCTGTAATGAACTCCCCGTCGTTTGCAAGAAGAATCACAAAACCTGTCAGCGTACACATAACAATAGTATCGAAAAAAACCTCAAAAATCCCGAGAAGACCTTGTTTCGCTGGAATTTTCGTATCGGAATTCACATGTGCCATCGGCGCGGTACCACAGCCCGCCTCATGCGTAAAAGAACCCTTGGCCACCCCATGGCGCAGCGCGCCGGACAACAGAAATCCGATGATTCCTCCCGATGCGGCTGACACGGAAAACGCACTTCGTATGATTTCATTCATAACCTGCGGAACTCTCGCAGCATCCAAAATAACCGCACGAGCCGATAACACCAAATAAAGTCCGCTCATCACCGGAATCGCGACTGAGGTCACACGAGAAATTCCCCGAAAACCGCCAAAAATCACAACAGCGCAAATGCCTGCGACAACAATGCCAAACACCGGTCTTGCAACATGGAAGGTTGAATATGCGGCATCCGCGGCAGCGTTCATCTGCACAACATTTCCCACAGTCAATGAAGAAAGCAAACCCAGCATCGCAAATACGGAAGCAAACATCTTTCCTGTTTTCCCGCCAATTCCGTTTTTCATATAATACATCGGTCCGCCGATGATTTCTCCGTCACGCTGGCTGCGGTATCGCATGGCAAGAACAATTTCAGCATATTTGAGTATCATGGAAAGAAATGCGGATATCCACATCCAGAAAAGCGCACCCGCCCCTCCCATGATAATAGCCACGGCAACGCCGACAATATTGCCGACGCCGAGCGTCCCTGCCAAAGAAACGGACAGCGCACGCAGCGGAGAAACCTTTCCTCCTCCCTCACGAGAAAACATCAGCTTCCATGTTTTGCAGGGATGAAGAAGATAGAAGCCACCGAGATATATCGTAAAATAAGCTCCGCAGGTAATCAGAATCAACGGCAAAAGCACGCCGACGCCTGCATCGCTGAGATATTTGAAAAAGGTCACCCTCTTCTCACACCTTTCCGAATTGTACTTCCCAATATATATATGAAGAACTCCAGTCAATCTTTCCGATTCCCGGTTTTTTATGGTGAGATTCGACAAAATTAGCACTCTCAGATCTAAAAATATGAATTTAATGTTAAAATTAAAATTTTTTTCAAAAAACACTTGATTTTTTTGTGTCTCCGTATTAGAATAGGCGTAGCAATTAGCACTCATGAGATTCGAGTGCCAACAAATCGCTATCAAATTTATGATATAAAATCAAAACGGAGGAATTGCATCATGAAATTAAAACCTTTGGCAGACCGAGTCGTGGTCAAGATGGTTGAAGCAGAGGAAACGACCAAAAGCGGAATCATCCTGACTGCCTCGGCAAAAGAGAAACCGCAGGTTGCGGAAGTAATCGCGGTAGGTCCCGGCGCGGAAAAGGACGGAAAGACCGTTCCGATGTCCGTAAAGGTCGGTGACCGTGTCATTACCAGCAAATATTCCGGCACGGAAATTAAAATCGATGGTACGGAATATATCATTGTTTCGCAGAATGATATTCTCGCAGTTGTAGAATAAAGTTTGGAAAGAGAGGAATCATCATCATGGCAAAAAATATTGTATATGGCGTGGAAGCCAGAGACGCACTTCTCCGCGGTGTGGATAAGCTCGCGGACACAGTTAAGATTACACTTGGCCCGAAAGGCAGAAATGTTGTACTTGACAAAAAATACGGCGCTCCGCTGATTACCAATGACGGTGTTACCATCGCCAAGGAAATCGAACTTGAGGATGCCGCCGAAAATATGGGCGCACAGCTTGTCAAGGAAGTCGCAACCAAAACCAACGACGCGGCAGGCGACGGCACAACCACCGCAACGCTCCTTGCTCAGGCATTAATCCACGAGGGAATGAAAAATGTTGCCGCAGGTGCCAATCCTATGATTATCAGAAAAGGAATGTCCAAAGCGGTCGATAAAGCCGTGGAAAGCCTTGTGAAAAACTCCAAGAAAGTCAATGGTTCGGACGATATCGCGCGTGTCGGCACCATTTCTGCCGGCGACGAGGTCATCGGCAAGCTGATCGCTGATGCGATGGAAAAGGTTACAGCAGATGGCGTTATTACCGTTGAGGAATCCAAATCCGCAAACACCTACTGTGAAGTCGTAGAGGGTATGCAGTTCGACCGCGGCTATATTTCTCCTTACATGGTAACCGACACGGACAAGATGGAAGCTGTCATCGATGACGCACTTGTCCTGATTACCGATAAGAAAATCTCCAACATTCAGGATCTTCTACCGTTACTTGAACAGATTGTCAAAACTGGACAGAAGCTGGTCATCATCGCGGAAGATATCGAAGGCGAAGCTCTTACAACCTTGATTCTCAATAAGCTGCGCGGCACATTTACCTGCGTCGGCGTAAAAGCACCCGGCTTCGGCGACAGACGCAAGGAAATGCTTCGTGATATCGCAGTTCTTACCGGCGGTGAGGTCATCACAAGCGAACTTGGACTCGAATTGAAAGATGTCACCATGGCAGAACTCGGACATGCACGTCAGATCAAAGTCAACAAAGACAACACGATCATTGTGGACGGCGCCGGCGATTCTGAAGCAATCAAGTCCCGTGTGGCACAAATTCGTTCCGCAATTGAAACCACCACATCCGAATTCGATAAAGAAAAACTCCAGGAACGCCTTGCGAAACTGGCAGGCGGTGTTGCCGTCATCAAGGTAGGCGCTGCTACCGAAATCGAGATGAAAGAAAAGAAACTCCGTATCGAAGATGCTCTCAACGCGACCAGAGCTGCTGTTGAGGAAGGTATCGTATGCGGCGGCGGTGTTGCATATCTCAGTGTCATCAAAGATGTCAAAGCGATTCTTTCGTCCGTTGACGGTGATGAAAAGACCGGCGTGAAAATTGTGCTGAAAGCGCTTGAAGAACCAGTACGTCAGATTGCAGCAAATGCCGGATTTGAAGGTGCTGTTGTCATCGATAAAATCTTGACCAGAAACAGATTTGGTTTCGGATTTGACGCATACAACGAAAAATTCGTCGATATGTTTGAAGCCGGCATCATTGATCCGACCAAGGTATCGAGATGCGCGCTCCAGAACGCCGCATCCGTTGCATCCACAGTTCTGACAACGGAAGCTCTTGTTGTGGATATTAAGGAACCGGAACCTGCTGCTCCCGCAGGAGGCGCTGCAGGCATGGGCGGCATGTATTAATCTAGAAAGCCCACGTTGTTTCGTAAAACCTTATTATATCGAGGCAGCCGACTATCGGCGGCTGCCTTTTTATATCAAAAAACCGGTGAGCAGGTATACCTGCTCACCGGTTTTTTTGTAACAATCACATGATACTGAAAAAATTTAAATATAAATCTTAGAAACAAATGTCAGCGGCAAAAGCCAGAAAAGCTGATAAAGCGCCGGATACAGAGAAAGCATTCCGGTAGACGCGCCCGTAAACAAAACCAGTGCCATCACAGAAATTCCAAGGACAGAAGCTACTAGCTTTAAAACAAGATTGGTTTTCCCTACATTTCCGATTTTATCGCACAAAAGCAGTGTACGAACAATATCTTTGGCAGAGCCAATGGACACAACGCCTCCCTTTTCTGCAGAAAAAATCTCCTCCTTTGTCTCCGGCAGCATTCCTTTGATAATTCTCACAGGATATTTGTCAGGATCCATTTTATTGTCATACAAAATTCCGTCGTCAATGCAAGGATCAGCTGTCCGAATGGATGTACAAATGCCCGCATCCGAAAGATGCCGCATAATATAAACAAAATCAGATGTCGTATGATATTGAATATAAAACTTAGCAATCACAATCTGTTCACAGGCAAGATAAAGAATTCTCCTGTTTGAACGTCCCTCGCATTCTTCATCGCCCGTCTCCGGTATGATTTCAAAGCATTGGTTCTCCATATAGGCCGGACGTCCGATTACAATATTTTTCCCGTCCACCATAGCGGAAATTCCTTCATTTGCAATTTCGCGGATTTCTACATCCTCAGAAATGACGGAATTCAGTGTTGCCTGACGGAACACCGTGGAAAGCGGTCCTCCGAGACGAGAAAACACACTGGATGCGTAATATACTACATTTTCAATGTTTCGGTCCGCATAAATTTTAATTCCTCTGATTTTAATCTTTCCCGCTGGGAAAGCATCCTCATCACGGAACGCAATGACGCCGGTATTCTCATACTCCTCCGGCGTTCTGTCGCCTACAATAGCGGAATGGTAGGTATATGCTCTGCGCGAAGCAAGGTAAATCGGATAGGAAAAGGAAAGAAACGCGGTAAACGGTACGCTCATAAGGAAAGTAGCATACGCGGCACCGAAGCTTTGGGATACGGAAAGATCCATTCCGAATTTGGCAAGGAAAAAGAAAATAACCGAGATTCCAAAGCAAACTGGCACAAATATTTTAAGAATCGATTTGGATTTTGGATTTTCACTCCGACGGGCAAAGAAATCTGAAATAAAATCCGCCTTTTTAATGGACGCTGCCTGAGAGCTTCCGGCAAGATATTCCGAAAATTCGATTTCTTCCGGTGTCCTGAGATTGCTTTCAGCATCCGCACGGGCAATTACTTTTTTCACTTTTCCGGAGGAAACAATCTTAAAAGAATATACGTCGCGGCGCAAGGAGATAAAGAGACATACCGTACTAAGCAGAACACATACGGCAAACGCAAAATTATACATTTTGGGAATCTCATATGTCGGAGCCGTAAATACGGTTACAAGCGTTGTCAAAACAGAAAGGACAAAAGCGACAAGCGTGATGGTATCGACATCAAATTCCAATTTGGCAATGGATTTTACCGCGGCAATCATCCGGTCAAACACAAGTGCCGCACAAGCAAAAGAAAGCAGCCAGTCAATCGCCACAAAATTTTCTTTTCCGCCAAGTGCTTCCGCAATGGATGGAATATTTTCCAAAAACAGAAGCAACACCGCAAGCGCTCCGGCAACCGCCATTCTGATTTTTGCGAACGTGTATTTGGTCTTAAAAATCTGAAAAATCGTCTTGTTCTGCTCCGGACTTTGATATTCAAATTCTCCGGAAGCATTCTCAAAAGAGGAAACCGGTTCGGCTTCTTCTCCCTCAAGCTCTCTCGCCGTAATCTCCTCTGTCGATTGGAAATCTCCGGTTCCCGCAAGCGAAAATTCATCAAAAAGACTTCCGACATCTTTGGATGCTTCCTTCTGCGGATTTAAGCCAAACGCTTTCATCATTGCCGTATCGGAAGGAATTTCCGTTTCGGAAGTTTCAGCGCTTTCCTCAGCTTTTTCTTGCTTTTCCGATTCAGCGGTTTCTTCCGAAACTTTCGGTTCATATGCCAAAATGTCCTCAGGCTCGTCTTCTGCGAATGGATAATCCCCTGTATCCGCCGATAAAATGTCACTTGTCTCATTGGCAGCCGGCTCATCCTTTTTTGCCGGAAAATCACCTGTCGTGATCGCGTCTATGTATTTTTCTGCCTCATCAATGTTTTTTTCAACATCGGTTTTCGGAGTGGAATCCACCCCGGAGCGTTGTTCGGCATCAAGAATCTTTTGATGAATACTGTCATAGCCGCTCTCTTCGGAAGAAGCGCTTTCCCCTCCCAAGTACTTGTCAAACAAACTTTGAAGTTCTTCTTCGCTGATTTCTCCCGTATCTTCCGGTCTGCCGCGTTTTTTCTTTTTCTTCGGTTTTGCCGCCAGCGTTTCCGTGGTAACGGTATATGCCACAACATCCGGATCGTTTGCATCCGTTTCTTCTATGCCGTCGAGGTTCTTCATCGCGCTTTTCTCCGCTTCCACACGGGTAACGTCATACCGGTTATTCAGTCGGCGCAAAAGCCCCTGAGCGGAGTTTTCAAGCTCATCATAAGACGTTTTTCCGGTCTTATCGTTCTTCTCCATGAGAAATTCCTCCCAAAAATCAATCTATATATTGTATTTAACCTTTTCTTTGCTTTTCTGCCGCATCAAATAAAAGAATGGCAGCAGCAGCCGATACATTCAGAGAACTCACCCTGCCATACATGGGAATGGATACGGTAAAATCACATTTCTCCTCAACAAGACGGGAAATACCGTCTCCTTCGCTTCCGAACACAATCGCGCAGGCTCCGTTAAAATCAACACGGGAATAATTTTCTCCGCCTGCCTTCGCAGCGTAAATCCAAACGCCCATTTTTTTAAGTTCATCAATCGCGGACGCAATGTTTGAAACTTTTGCAATCGGCACATAAGCGGCGGCTCCGGCAGAAGCCTTAAACACCGTCGGCCCGATTACGGGACAGCGGCGCTTCGATAAAATCACGCCGTGCGCGCCGGCGCCGTCCGCACTGCGGAGAATGGCTCCAAGATTATGAGGATCCTCCACCCCGTCGCAGACAACAATAAGAGGCTTTTCCCCTTTTTCACGCGCCGCGTCGACAATATCCGCAACGGATACATAAGAAAGAGCGGAAACAACGGCGGCAACTCCCTGATGAGCATTTCCGCAGGCAAGCTCGTCCAGCCGTTTTTTATCCGTCTCGGAGATCACAATGGAACGTTCCTTTGCCAGCGCGAAAATTTTAACAATGGAGCCTTCCCGGTCTCCGCGCTGAACATATAATTTCTCAATGTTTCTGCCGCTTTTTATCAGTTCTAAAACAGGATTTCTGCCGACAACAATCAAGCTTTCCGGCTCAGATAAGGCATGTCCTGTGCTTCTTTTTTCTATCGGATTCATCATTCTTTCCAAGCGATCCGGCTTTGATAGATACCGGATATCGTTTTTTCTGTTCAAAATTTTTAATTTAACGCAAAGAACCGCAGGATGTCGTTTAGTGCCAACATTTGCACAAGCTCCGGATTCGCTGTCTCAGAATATGGAAGAAGCCACTTGTCATTTTCCTGTTTCAGTTCAATGTGAATTGTCCGCTCTGTCATGCAACTTTCGGCTATCACGCCGCTATCCAGCATTTGCTTTATGATTTCATCCGCGGAATTTCCGGACACCAGAATCTCAGCCTCGGCGTTTTCGATTATTTTGGAAATATCCGGCATTGTCAGATGCACGGAAACCGTTTTGACGCCGTCTTTCGGTTCCGATTCCTCTTCCATTGTATACTGCAAATGCGAATACAGCGAGGAAAGTACCGTTTGTTCTTCAGAAGTCAAGGCATCATATGATTCCTTCATTTCCTGCGCCAAAGAAACCGTTTCCGATGCCATGAGATTTTCCATCGTATCGAATTCCATTTTACGTGCCGCCAAAAGGAATGCTTCCGCAGGTGATGTCCCCCCCGAACAGCAAACAAACAGCAAGGCCATAGAAAGCAACAGAATGAAAGAAAGCAGTTTTTTCATTCATCCACCCTCTTTTTAATGTATAAAAAATTTTTTATATATCGCCTATTTTAGATATTATACCACAAGATATTCCATTTGTACATATTTATTTTCGGCAAATTTCGAATTTTCAAAAAAATTTTAGGGAAATCATCCGTTTTTTACCAGAAAAACAGGAATAAAAACGGCAGGGCGCTCCGCAACGCGCCCTGCCGCTCTTCTTTAGGAGTGCGTGATAAGCATGAACCTATTCACGCAGTATATAAAAACAGAGGGCGGCGTTTCCGCCCATACTGTTTTTAACGGAATCAATCGTTTACCTGTTCGAGGTAAAAAGAACCGAGATATGTATCATCAAGTTTTTTATCATCATCAAGCGTATTGTTGATATTTTCCAATACCATCTGATTGACAATCAAAATGATACGGAACTCTGTTCCCTTTTTGCCCGTAATGGTTGCCGCATAATCATAGTAGACTGTACTCTCCCCAGACGGAACAAAACTTGCTTCTCCCGAAGGTTTTGTTTCAACAGTAGTTGTCTTTTTTAAAAGATCCCCGTTTCCGTAATAAGATTCTTTCTCCGATTCCCGAGCAGTAGCAAACGTGATTGTTGTTTTTGTTTCAGAGCCATCATCGTTGGAACTGGTAGTACTACTGCTGGCAGGAGTTGGAACGCTTCCGAAAGTCAAAGAGGAAAAAGCAATAAATTCGCTATTCTCATTGATTTCGATAGTTGCCGGTGTGCCATTTTTTGTGATAAAATCATAATATTCCGCGTCCAGTGCCGCCTTGATCTCCTGCAAATCCGCAGAAGCATTGGCATCTCCGACGACATTGGAAAAGGTCGCGATCATGACGCCGGCGAGGATGGCAATCACCGCAATAACGATGACAAGTTCAACAAGAGTAAAGCCTTTTTTATTTGACTTTTTCATTCTTCCACGCCGCCTGTTACTGTATTATAGCCCACATAAGTAGCATCTTTTTCCGCAATAACTGCCGCTGATTTTGTGGAAATATCCGGTAAGTCGTGCGTATCTGTGTTGCCGGCAATATCAAGAATTACACTGCCGGAAGCGCTGGCTCCTGCGTTCCAGTCGCCGATATAAGCGCCACATCCCGTAGGGTTCGTTGATAAAAGTGCACCTTTACTCTGGCAGTTCGTAATTGTTAACGTTTCGGTGTTTACCTCACTGGTTCCCAAAACACGGGCATAACCGATAATACCGCCAACTCTGTAATAACCGGTTTTTGCATCTGATGTTCCCGTAGAAGCCACCGTAGCATTGTTTATACAGTTTTCTACTGTGCCGAAGCCGCCGCCGACAATACCGCCAGCACGGTAATAATTCTTAATCGTACCGTTGACCGTTACATTTCTTACCGTACCGCCATAGAGATAACCGACCGCGCCGCCAACCAGAACACCGTCCGCACCGGTATCGGCAATATCAAAATTAACGGTAATGTTCAAATTCTCGAGAACAGCGCCCTCTCCAAGAGAAGCAACAAAGCCAACGCCGTATTTATCCGCATTACCCTTTACCGGGTCCACTTCAATGGCATAGCCTTTTTTCGCAGAATTAAAGGAATTGTCAATCGCAACGGAAATATTGGAAGGTGTGTCTCCGGTGCCTATAATCGTTCCTTCAAACGGAACTTCCGTACCGATCGGTGTCCAAACACCGTCAAGTGTAAGATCTCCTTCCAGTTCAATGGTAACATTCTTGAAGCTTACACCTTCCGCGGAAAGTCCGGCAATCGCTTTGAAGCCGTCTTTATCGATAGCAACCTCATCTCCTGCCGCTGTGCCGCCGAGTTTCAGCGTTACAGCCTGACCGGAAGTGATTTTCTGTTCCACTTCATTTGTATACCATTTATAGTCTCCTGCGACACCGTTACGGACATACTGTGCCATCGCGGTATTGACGATAGAACTTACCTCATCCGAGGTCAAAGAGCTGATACCGCCATTCGGAACGATTGCGTCAATCGCAGCTTTAACATCCGCATAGGTGTCATTTCCTACTGCTTCTACAACCTGTTGGATCTGTGCTACTGTCAAGGAATTAGCACTTGCCGCTTCTTTAATCTGAGCAATCTGGCTTGCACTCAGAGAAACAGTCGGGTCAGACTGATATCTCTTCACAATCGCTTCTACCTGAGCAGAAGTAAGCTGTCCTGACAGGGAGTTTTCAATGATGTACTTGATTTGTTCTTCAGTTACACCGGTATTGCCGGAGCCGAGACTGTCTGCGTACTCTTTGATGGCGTTATCAATAGCAGCGGTAATTTCTTCTGTCGAAGCTCCCGCCTCAACCCCATCCAAGCCTTCTGCAATTGCCACTTCAATGTCTTCCCAGCTGAGCCAATCCGCATTTTCAAGCTTCGCCGTGATGTCCTCCATCTTTTGCTGAAGCTCTGCCTGCTTCATCTCTTGCAGTTCGGCGGATTCTTTCGCGTCATTTACAACATTTGAAAATACCGCGATCATCACGCCGGCAAGGATGGCAATCACCGCAATGACGATGACAAGCTCAACAAGCGTGAAGCCTTTTTTGTTTTTTCTCATGGTTTTCCTCCTAAATGTATATATGTAAAATTCTTTTCACGGCGGAATCCCATTTCTTGAAAAAACAAAAAACGAGGTACCCCGTGAGGGGGTACCCCGTGAGGGGGCGTTTTCCGCGCCCTTTCGTGCGCGCAAAACGCCCTGAATTGCCAAAAGCAATTCCTTGTTATTTTTTATTATAGCATCCTTTTTTCTTCCTGTCAATCTTTTCCCTTTGGTGTTTTTGTCTTTTTTCCGACCTTTTTTGTCACAGAAAAGCAGTTACAGCACTTTCGATAGGAATTCCCTTAGTCTGGTATCCTTCGGATCACGGAAAAATTCCGACGGCGGCGCTTCTTCTTTGATCTTGCCCTCATCGACAAACAGCATTCGTGTACCGACCTCGCGGGCAAAGCCCATTTCATGGGTAACAATCACCATCGTCATTCCCTCTCCGGCAAGCTGGCGGATAAGATCAAGCACTTCTCCCACCATTTCCGGATCCAGTGCCGATGTCGGCTCGTCAAACAGCATCACCTCAGGATTCATCGCAAGCGCACGGATAATGGCAATCCTTTGTTTTTGTCCGCCCGAGAGCTTGCTCGGATATTCATCACGCTTATCATAGAGCCCAATCCGATTCAAAAGTTCCGTCGCTTTTTCCTCGGCCTGTTCCTTGCTTTGAAGCTTCAGCTGTACCGGCGCAAGCGTCAGATTCTGCATCACGGTCAGATTGCCGAACAAATTGAAATGCTGGAATACCATTCCCATTTTACACCGAGCCCTGTTGATATCGATATAATTATCGGTATATATTTTCTTCAAAAGAGCCGCATAAGACTTTCCCTCATGCTTTTTTAACAGGTCTTCTGCTTTGATTTTACGGATCACTTCTCCGTCGATCTCCGCATCCGAAAGCAAAGGAGTTTCTTTTTTTGCCGCAGCAAAAAGCTCCTCGTAGGTTTTGGACGCGCGGATCACATCAAAATGCAGATACGGATCCGGTTCCGTTATCAGTTTCCCGTCAAGCCATACCTCACCATAAGTCGGCGTTTCCAGCAAGTTCATACAGCGAAGAAGTGTCGATTTCCCGCTGCCGGAGGGTCCGATGATAACGACACGTTCTCCCTTGTCAATTTCACAGGAAACACCCCGAAGAACGGATACCTCTCCGAAATTTTTATAAATATTGTTAACGCTTATCACCGGAACGCAGCCTCCTTTCGATTTTTTTCACCGCAAATGTAAGCGCATATACAATTGCGAGATAGAAAAGTGCCGCCACCGTCATCGGGGCAATATAGCTCGAGAGATTATGGCCGCTTCCGATATTCTGTGCCGCAGCCGTCAGATCAAACATTCCAACCATGCTGACAATCGAGGTTTCCTTGATTAATGCAATGAGTTCGTTTCCGATGGCCGGGATCACATTTTTAATGGCTTGCGGAATGATGATTTTCCGCATCGTAATGCCCTGCGGAAGCCCCAAAGCCCGTCCTGCTTCGGACTGTCCGATATCAACAGACAAAATACCGGCACGTATGTTCTCCGCCACGTAAGCGCCGGAATTGATTCCGAATGCAAGGATCGCTGTCACAACCTGCGGAAATCCGCGAATTGCGAAGATTACAAACGCCATAGTAAAAAGCTGAACCGCCATCGGTGTTCCTCTGATAACGGTAATATAGATATCGCAAAGCGCACGGGGGACTTTCATCCAAATACTTTTTCCCTTGGAAAGCTTCACCAGCGCAACGACCGTTCCAAGGAAAAGGCCCACAATCGCGGCTCCGACAGAGATTAAAAACGTCAGCTTCAATCCCTCAAGAAATGCGGACAAGTACTTTTCATTGGTAAAGCACTGCGCAAAATCACTAAAAAATTTCATTCTGTTTCAATCCTTTTTATATGCCCCAACATCAATAGGAACTGCATCGATATGCAGTTCCTATTTCCCTTATTTTTGCAAACTATCTTATTCAAATCCCATATGCTTTTTAATGAGGTTTTCGACTCCTTCTGAGCCAAGCTCTGCAAGGACTTCATTGATGGCATTCAGGAGCTCATCATTGCCCTTGGTCACACAGATAGCGTAAGACTCCTCTGTGGGGCTCGGTGCCTCGCCGTCTGCTCCGGCATAATAAAGTGCCGCACACTCGAATTCGCTGTTTTTCTCAACAATATAGGAAGCAGGGAGTTTATCGACTACGACAACATCAATCTGATTGGCATTGATGGCGTCCGCTGCGACCTGTGCATTGTCAAAGCGAGACAGCGTAGCACCCGTATCAAGCAGAACACCGTCAAAGCCATCACCACCGTTGATCTCGCCATCTACATAAATATCACCGGTCGTATCCTTCTGAACCCCGATCTTTTTGCCGGCAAGATTATCCCAGAGGATATAATCGACATCGCCGTCCTTGCCGTCGGGCGTCATGGTACCGGCTTTATAAATCACGTACTGTACGGAAGTAAAATATGTATTGGAAAAATCGACCTTTTCCTTGCGCGAGTCCGTAACCGTGATGCCTGCCGCGCCGACGTCACAGATTTTGCCCTCTGAAACATTGTCAATAATCACAGAGAAAGTCACATTTTGAAATTCAACCTTTTTGCCGAGCTTCTCGCCGACCAGATTCATGATATCCACATCGACGCCGACGATTTCCGTGCCGTCATAATATTCGAACGGAGCGAAATACGCGTTGGTCTGAACAATAATCGTATCCTTGCTTCCGCAGCCCGCCATCATCAGACAGCCGAGGGTAAGCGCAAGTGCAAGCACAATGGACAGTATTTTTTTCATTTTGAAGTTCCTCCAATGAAACGTTTTGTATTTTTATGCTATGATTATACAGCGTCTTTCCGGTTTTGTCAAGGTATTTTTGAAAATTTATTCAATTTTTTTGAATAAATTTTCATTTTTATGCATTCAAGCTGAAATTTTATTCATTACCAGCAAGAAGGTCCGCGACCTGGTCAATGGTACCGGCACCAAGGATCATGACCGTATCGCCGGGCTTAGCCTCTTCCCGTACCTTCTCCGCTGCAAGCGGATAGGATGCTATATAGCCGGCATTCGCCGTACAGGCAGCAAGTTTTTCAGAGGAAACGCCCCAGACATTTGTTTCCCTCGCCGCATAAATATCCAAAAAATATACAGCATCTGCTCCTTCAAAACAGCGTGTAAAACCGTCCCACAGTGCCGCTGTACGCGAATAGGTATGCGGTTCAAAAAAACAGATCAGTCGTCCTGTTGTCATCTCTTTTGCCGCACGGATCGTTGCCGCAATTTCTCTTGGATGATGCGCATAATCAATATAAACGCGTGCGCCGTTCACGGTACCTTTATATTCAAACCGGCGTTTTAGGCCTTCAAATGTCGCAAGCGAAGAAGCAATTTCTTCGGCACAAAGTCCAAGTCTGTCTCCAACCGCAGCAGCGGCAAGCGCATTATATATATTATGGAAACCGTATACGGAAAGCTCGATATGGGCAAGTTTTTCCGTACCTTTCATGAGATGGAAGGACGGCCTTCCGCTGGAAAGCTCAATATCGCATGCCATGTAATCTGCTTTCTGCCGTATGCCGAAAGTCACAAGCTCCGGGATATCTGTCATTGCCTCTCGGATATTCGCATCGTCAGAATTTACCACGCAAAACGGCATCGTACAGTCCGTCTCAAACGGAAGATGAGCATATTTTGCAAAGGATTTTTTGATTTGTTCGATTCCTCCGGAAAAATAATCGGTATGGTCGACGTCAATATCCAAAATCACAGATACCGTCGGATAAAAACACAAAAAGGAATCTTTATATTCACATGCCTCAAAAATAAAATAATCCTGTTTTCCGATTCGGTAGGCGCCCCCCATTTCATTTGTCTCCGCACCGGAAAGCACGGTAGGTTCTCTGCCCGAAAAAAGAAACATATGGGCAAGCATGGAAGTTGCAGTTGATTTTCCATGCATACCGGACACGCCGATACGATGTGTATAATCCTTCATCACATAGCCAAGCAGGTCCGCGCGATAAATAATTGGAATCCCGGCTTTCAATGCCGCAGAAAGTTCAGGATTGTCCATGGAAACCGCCCCTGTATACACAACCGCGTCAAAACCCGCGATGTTTTCCGGTCGGTGTTCATAAACGACGGGAATTCCCGCTGCTTCAAGCCGTTCCGTCATATGAGAGTGCATTCTGTCGGAACCTGCCACTTGATATCCTCTGTCCAAACAAACAAAGGCCAGACTCGACATACTGATGCCGCCGATTCCCACAAAAAAAATACGTTTTGCATTTTGCATCACAATGCTGATGATGTCATTCATAAAAAAGCTCCGTTTCTGTATGTATTGTACTTCAATCACTAAAAATGCGGATATTTCTTTCGTCTTTTTTATTCATCCTCAATTTGCGACGGAAAAAACCGTTTTTCCGTCTAAAGTTAAAAATCTTCTTACTTTGCGGTTAAAAACTATTCACATTTCTGCGATACAATAGAGACACAGACGATGAATAAATTTCCTGCAAGGAGGCTGTTACCATGCAAATTACAGATGTTAGAGTAAGAAAGGTTTTTGATGAGGGACCCATGAAGGCAATTGTTTCTGTCACATTTGACAACGAACTTGCACTTCATGACGTGAAAGTCATTAATGCGCGCGATAAATATTTTGTTGTCATGCCGAGCAGAAAAAATCCTGACGGCACCTACAGAGACATTGTGCATCCCATCAATGCCGCTTCAAGAAGCATGCTCGAAACAGCGGTCATCAACGCTTATTTTGAAAGGCTGAAAGAAATTGAGGCCAATCCTGAAAGCGCGACGGTAGCCGCAGCCGGAGAAGAAAGCGAAGCATAAAACAAGTTAAAACCTCACACCTTTGTGAGGTTTTAATTTTATCAGTATCCGAATTTTCCAGTCAAGCTGTCGTCGTTCTCAATCCAATCGGAAACCGGATATACGGTATAGGTGTCCGCCGTTTCCCGTACAATGACCTCCTGGATTCCCGCATTGATGACCATTCGTTTACACATCATACAGGAGCAAACACCGCTTAAAAGACTTTCCGTTTTGGAATCCTTGCCCACCATATAAAGCGTAGAACCCAGCATTTTATCCCGGTCGGCAGCAATGATGGCGTTAGCCTCCGCATGAACGGACCGGCACATCTCATACCGTTCCCCGCGCGGGATTCCAAGGTCGTCCCGCATGCAGTAGCCGATATCCGAACAATTCTTCCGTCCGCGCGGTGCCCCGTTATAGCCTGTCGATATTATTATATCATTTTTAACGATAATTGCCCCATAATGCTTGCGCAGACAAGTGCTCCTTTTGGATACGGTTTCGGCAATGTCCAGATAGTAATTAACTTTGTCCGGTCTTGACATATGATGTTTCCTCCTGCCGTCTTACGGCTGTTTGATTTTCATATCGGTCATTTGTCTCTGGTTGGGACAGATTCCGCTTTTGTCTTTTTTTCGGAAGAGAAAATCGCTTCTCTTTCAACTGAATAAATCATATGAGGCATATCAATCCCATAATAATGCTTACAGAGCATCCCGCAAGGATTCATTCCGTTACGCTCCGCCACATGACGGGACGGCATATTGTTTTCACGGATAATAGAATAAACCTTATCTGCTCCAAGAGTTTCAAACGCCCAATTCCTGCATGCACGGGCGGCTTCCGTCGCATAGCCCTGATGCCAAAATGCTTTCGCAAATAAATATCCGACCTCTGGCACAAGCTGTTCTCCAACCGCCTGCATGGTAATGCCGCACTGTCCGATCATATCGCCCTCAACTTTCCGGAGAACGGCCCAGAGTCCGAATCCATATTCAGCATAACGGGCAAGCTGCCGTTCCAGCCATTCGGCCACCTCTGCATCGGAAAAAGCATGTTCATAAGCGTACATCACTTCCGGATCCTGCAAAATGACACATAATGCACGATAATCGGACGGTTCCAATTCCCGCAGAACAAGCCGTTCCGTTTCTAATATTTTCATGTTTTCCCCCACGAGCCGAAAGCATTTACTTCATTGTATATCAGTATATCGAAAAAACGAGGGCAAATCAAGTCTATTCGTAAAAAAGTTATTTTTTCTTCAGAAGCACCGGTAACCTCTCAAACTGAACACAGAATCATCATGAAAAATACAACCAAAGGAGATGTATGAAATGTCCGTTATCAAGCTTACCAACGAAAATTTTGAATCAGAAGCAATCCGCTCACAAAAGCCTGTCCTTATCGACTTTTTCGCTATGTGGTGCGGTCCATGCAAAATGCTTTCTCCGATTATTGAAAAAATCGCAGCCGAACATCCGGAATTTAAGGTTTGCAAAATCGACATTGATGAGGTCCCATCTCTTGCAGAGCGCTTTGGCATCATGAGCATCCCCACGCTTATGGTAATGAAAAACGGTGAGGTTGTCCGCACCTCTGTCGGATTGAAATCAGAAGCTGGCATCCTGATGTTGCTGGATTCCTGATTCTTGCCGGATTCTCTATCTTTCTTCTTGACAAAATGGATTCTCTCGCTATAATAAAATTGTCTGTTTTTTCGTGTCGAAAATTTCTGAAAAGACTTGTCAACAACACTTTCCATGCGAATTCTCATCGCCTGCCATGGACTTTCAGCCAATCCATTTACCGATTTTATCCGACGCGATGAAGAAGCAAATCGATTCGAAACGGCGTACTGTAACCGCCGCAAGCATTTTACATAAATTTTCGATTGGCGTTACGGTGTTTTTCCGTTTCACGCATATGGGAGACGGATGAACCAGTCATAAACGGCGTCGGGAAAGCAGCTTCATGACTACAAGATTTATAAAAACAAATCATAACATCAAAGGAGATTGTTTATTATGTTAGCCAAAACACCACCGATGGGTTGGAACTCATGGAATACATTCGGAAACAACATCCATGAGGACATGATCAAGGAAACCGCCGACGCAATGGTAGAGCATGGAATGCTGAAAGCAGGATATCAATACCTCGTGATCGACGATTGCTGGAGCCTGCGTGAACGCGACAAAAACGGAATGCTCGTTGCCGATCCGGAAAAATTTCCACACGGCATGAAAGCCGTCGCGGACTATGTTCATTCCAAGGGACTCAAGTTCGGCATGTATTCCTGCTGCGGCGTCAAGACCTGCGCAGGATATCCCGGAAGCTGGGGACATGAATTTGACGACGCCGCTTATTTCGCATCGATCGGCGTAGATTTTCTCAAATATGATAACTGCTATCACCCGTCCATGCAGAGCCATCTCTCCTATAACCGGATGTCTCTCGCGCTCAAATCGACAGGCCGCGATATTCTGTATTCTGCCTGCAACTGGGGGAATGCGCAAGTGGAAACATGGGCACGTTCGGCAGGTGTGGACATGTACCGCTCGACCGGCGATATCTTCGATTCCTTTGAATCCATCCGCAAACTTTCCGAAAGTCAGAAGGATAAGCTCGGCTACTCCGCCGCAGGCTGCTTCAATGACATTGATATGCTCGTCGTCGGCATGAAAGGCAAAGGAAACGTCGGATCTGAGCGCGGTTTCCAAGGCTGCACGGACGCACAGTATCGTTATCATTTTGCTCTTTGGTGCATGATGATGTCTCCGCTCATGATTGGCTGCGATGTCAGAAATATGTCTCCTGAGGTACACGCTCTCTTAACCAGCAAAAATCTGATCGCCATCAATCAGGATGGTGACACCCGCCCGCCAATGTTTATTGCAGACAATGCCGGATCACGGGAAGCGCTCCTTCTCTTCCGTCATCTTTCGGACGGAAAATTTGCTTTTGGTTTCTTCAACAATTATGATACCGATAAAACCTTTATGATTCCCTATTATGAAATCGGACTGGATCCTCTCTGCGGCTGGGGTTTTGATGTTACCGATGCTTTCACAGACGAGCATATCGGCATCTGCCGTGAATACGTTTCAGCAAAAGTTCCCGCCGGAGACTGCAAAGTCTTTACAGGCAAGCTTGTCAAGGTAAAATAAAAAACCGCAAGCCTCTCCCCTTCTGCCGGAGGGGAGAGGCTATATTTTTGGCGTGTTTTGCATGCAGACAGCCCGCACGACAATATACAATGGGAAGGTAGGAACATCAGACATGCTCACTCAAAGACTTGCAGTATTTCTTCCGGAGGAAGACAAGGCAAACCAAAAATACATAGAAGAATGGCTCCGCATCGTAAAGGAAAATCCCAACTCCTGTCATGAAATATGGCTGACCACCGCACTGGGTTATCCAACACTGGAAAGACATCAGGAAATCGCGGCATACTACAAGCAAATTTCTGAAAAATTCCGAAGCGCCGGGATCCGTGTTTCTCTTCAAATCAACAACACACTTGGCCATGGAGATTTCATTCGCCTGCGGGACTGTTCAGGGCTTGTAAACGACCATACAAATATCGAAACGATGATGTCTCCAAGCGGGGCAACCTCTCCCTATTGCTTCTGCTGGCGGGGAGAAAAATTCATCCAATATAACAAAGAGGTCGCGGCGGCATACGCCGAATTCCATCCGTATCGGATCTGGTTTGACGATGACTTGCGGGCGATGAATCACCATCCGGTGGAACGCGGCTGTTTCTGCGACCATTGTATCGAAACTTTCAACAAAGAATATTCTCATACATTCTCAAGAGAAAATCTAGTTTATGCCATCAACCATGGAGATATCTCAGTCAGAGAAGAATGGACCCGGTTTATCCGGGACGGGCTTTATCGTTTCACGTATGAAATCGCCAAAGCCGCAGCTCAGGTTTTCCCTGACGTTCGGTTCGGGCTTCAATACGGACCGAACCGCCGCTATACGGGATACGGCTATGATTTCCTTTTTGATGCCATGCGCGACGCTTCAGGAAAAGGCGTCGGCTTCCGTCCGGGAGGAGGGGCATTCGACGACAACAATCCCTCCGAGTTTATCAAAAAAGCAAGGATATTAGAGTGGCAGATGGTCGAGGCACCCGATTATATCGAGGACATCCGCCCGGAGATAGAATGCATACCGGATGTCGCTTACGGTAAATCAGCAAACGGCATCGTATTTGAATCCGACCTGTACTTCGCCTATGGAGCAACCGCGATGAGTTATGCGATGATGAACCGCGAGCATGAACCGCTGTCTTATCACGCCAAGGAATTTACCTTGTTTTCGGAGCACAGCGAATATTGGAAAAGACTGTCCCGTATCAACATGAAAACCAAGCCTTCCGGCATTGAAATCGCGGTATCCAAAAAATCATACCTAAGACCGCTGAAAGAAAATGAAGCGGACTTCCGGTTTGAAATGGAATATTATGACGCGGGATTTGCCCCGACGCTGGGAATGCCGCTTACCTTCCGCTCCGGCGACAGGGATAAAATCTATTGTCTCACCAAAGAAAATACAATAGGGCTTTCCGAGGATGACATCCTCGACCTGCTCTCCCATCCGGTTTTTGCCGACGGGAAAAGCATTCAAATGCTGATGGAAAGGGGCTTTGATGTTTTCGGCGTTGAAGCATATGAAACCTCTGTTCTGATGCTCTCGGAGGAATTCCTGCCCTGTGCCGTGAACGAGGGTATTCACGCGCCCCGCTGGGATAAGTTAAATATCGTCGAGCCGGGCTTTACCTTTCTTCCGAAATCCGATAAGGTAACACCGATTTCCCAGTATTTCGGCGCTAACTTCACCGTAAAGCCGCTCTTCCCCGATAATAAGACCTATCCGTATGGCATTGCCGCATTCACCGTGACAACCCCATACGGCGGCACATGGACCGTATTCGGCAATCACCCGTTTGTTTACACAAGCCTCGCGCGCCGCAATCAGTTTTTCTCCGCTATGGATCTCATATCCGAAAAAAAATCGCTGAAAGCAAAGCTTCTCGAGCCTCTGAAAGCAATTGTACTGCCCCGTGTGAATAAGGAGGACAAGGTTTTGTGTGTTTCCATTGTCAACACTACGGTCGGGCAGTCCGGAGAACTGACACTGCTCGTCCGCAATCCGGAAAGCGAACACTTCTCTTTCCAAAGCGGAACCGTATCCGACATTCCGCTTGCTTATGAGAAAAAAACAAATGCAGAGGGAATGCCGGAATATTTCGTTCATCTGCCTACTCTGCCCGGCTGGAGTGTCGGCACCGTTTTCTGCGCAGAGGAATCCTCGGAAAAAACCTAACGGATGAAGTGTATAACGGAAAAGTACCGATTCTCGAGGTATATTTTCACAAAACAGGAGTATTTATGGCATATTGCAAACAATGCGGCAAGCTTTTAAAAAGCGACGAAGCCGCGATTTACCGACGGCTTATTTATCGCGACGCGGAGGAATTTCTCTGCATCGACTGCCTTGCCAAAGAGCTTGGCGTGACTCCGGAAGTGATTGAAGAAAAAATTCGATATTTCAAAGAAATCGGCTGCACATTGTTCTGATTTTGCTTCGAAGCAAAATGACAAACGGAATTCTCTACAAAAAACCAATTTAAATGTATATTTCAATTGATATATCCTGTCCATCAGGATATCATGGCAGAGATTGCTATTGAAAAAAGCTGTTTTAACGACCTCTGTATAGTACAATACTACAAAAAAGGTGATAGATGTTGTTGGAAAAGCAGTTTGTTCAAAGATTAGCGGAACTCCGCATCCAAAAAGGCGTATCAGCTAGAGACATGAGCCTTTCTATTGGTCAGAGTGCCGGGTATATCAACAATATTGAAAACGGCAAAAATCTTCCTTCCATGATGAGTTTTTTCTATATTTGTGAATATCTAGACGTCAAGCCGTCGGATTTCTTTGATTTTGAAATTCACAATCCCAGCGAATTATCAAAACTTTTTGAGTCAATGAAACCATTGAATCATGAACAGCTGGCGATTATTTCTGCCATCATCAACTCATGGAAAAAATAACCGGCAGACATGTCCATCAGACTCGCCAAAGTAAACCGATCACTCAAAGATAACGGCATAACACACACGTGTTATGCCGTTATGTCTTTTTATTGGTATGTTTCTCAAAAACACATCTTTAAAAATATGAAATCTCTTCTGGCAAAAAATATATCAAAAAACAGACAAATCATTATTTACACGGATTCTTTTTTGGCAATCACTTCAATCTCACAGAGTCCGCCCTTCGGAAGAGCACGCACCGCAACACAGGAACGCGCCGGCAAACTTTTAAAATATTCCGAATAAACCGTATTGAATGCAGCAAAATCCGCCATATCGGCAAGAAAACACGTTGTCTTGACAACATGCTCAAAGCCAAGTCCCGCCGCCGCAAGCACAGCACCTATATTTTCGCATGCCTGCCTTGTCTGGACGGAAACGTGGTCTCCCGCCATCAATCCTGTCGAGGGATCCAGGCCAAGCTGTCCCGATAAAAACAGAAATTCTCCACACTCTATCGCCTGCGAATACGGTCCAACCGCGGCCGGCGCTTGTTCAGAACAAATCTTTTTCATATACATTCTCCTTTGTAATTCTAATAAAATTTAATAAAAAGGTACCCCGCCTCGTTACAACAAAAATAAATTTATTTTGACCGAATGTGCTTCGGCTTTTCCAAAGCCGACATGATTTCAGTATACGTCACATGAAAAACAGGAGAAAGGAATCCTCCCCCAATGCGTATCAAAAGAACAGAACATGCAAAAATTTTGAAATCACAGAAGAAAACACATCACCTCTCCGGTATGTGTTTTTCAAAACGATCCGTTAATCACACACACTCTGTCATTGCCACCAAAATCCTGAAAAATTTCACAAGGAAGCCCCTTTTCGGCACAAAGCGATTCCATCGCTGTCCGCTGATCATATCCGATTTCGAAGACAATGGCTCCTCCATGCTTCACATGCGAAGGACACACCTCAAGCAGCCGCCGGTAGAACCTCAGCCCGTCAGGACCGCCATCGAGCGCCGTCACCGGCTCCGCCCGTACCTCGGGCGCAAGTGTCGGAATCCTTGATGAGACAATATACGGAGGATTGGACACGATCACATCATACTGTCCGCTTCCCTCCATAAAATCCGCAGCAAATATATCGCTGCAAACAGAGGAAAAACGCGATGACAATCCAAGTGCCATAGCGTTTTTTTCAGCAACGGAAAGCGCCGCCTCGGAAATATCATAACCAACAGCTTTGGTATCTTTCGTTCCGGCAAGAACTGCAAGCGCAATACAGCCGCTTCCCGTCCCGATATCAGCCATTTTCCCGCCGGGGGGCAGGAAATGCTTCACCTGTTCACATACCACTTCGGTGTCCGCCTGAGGAATAAGACAGTCCGGCGTCACATGAAAAGGCAGTCCACAGAACCATGCTTCCCCAAGAATATACTCAAGCGGTTCATGAAGACTCCGGCGCCGCAAAATCTCTTTTATCCGCAAAACTACCGCCGATGCGAGAGGACGCGTCTCCCCCATACAAATCGCAAAATTTTCGGAATGACAACCTGTCACATATTCCAAAATCTGTCTTGCCTCATAATCGGAAAATTCACCGCACACAGGGGCCAGAGTCTCCCTCAAATAGCGGTACATTTCTTTGAAGTTCATATGATGTCAGTTTCCTCCGGAGACGACTTTTCCCCGTTCTCTGCGGTATCAGAATGCATGTCTTCGTTCTTTTTCTCTGTAGTTTCCTCTGTCTGCGAAGATTCTGACAGTTCTTCCTCTTCAGGCGGGAATTCATCAGGCATAGCTGACTTTAGAGAAGCGATAGCCACCTCCATCTGACCGTCATCCGGCTCGCGAGTGGTAATACGCTGCATCCAAAGCCCCGGAGCGGAAAGAATTCTCACTGCCAAATTGTCATGTTTGCCCGCATACATCAAAAATTCAAAGCCGATGCCGACGGTAAGCGGCAAAAGCAAAAGCTTGCATGCGGTTCTTAAGAATGCGTTTTCAAACGGAATCAAAAATCCAAGTACAATACCGATAAACAACATAACAAACATGAAGCTTGTTCCGCATCGCGGATGAAAACGCCTTTGTTTTTTGACATTTTCAACCGTCAATTTCTCTCCGCTTTCGTAGCAGAAAATGGATTTATGTTCGGCACCGTGATACTCAAAAGTTCTTCGGATATCCGGCATCAAAGAAATCAAAACCATGTAACCGACAAATATGAGAATTTTCAGCACGCCCTCAATAACACTTTTCCAGACGCCGATATCATGACCGACAGCTCCCGCAATCAAGCTTCCGATCCATGACGGAAGAAAAATAAACAGGGCAACAGCAAGAACAACGCCGATCACCATGGCAACCGGCATCAGAACGTCAAGCGCGGATTTCCCGAATTTTTTCTTCAGCCATTTTTCAAATTTTCCTTCTTCCTCCTCAATACCGAGCATATTTGCCGCGTCATTCAGCGTAGAAAAGGACATGATCATAGATTCAATAAAAGCGACAACACCCCGTATGATTGGGAAGTTAAGAATTTTATGCTTCTGTCTTGCGGAAACAAATTTTGAATTTTTGGTCTGAATGCTGCCGTCCGCCGAACGGACAGATACCGAAATACGGTCTGCACTGCGCATCATGACACCTTCAATGACCGCCTGCCCTCCGACCTTTCCCAGTCTCGGATTCTTCTCCTTGCAAGCCTTTTTCATCAACAAAACCTTTCTCTGTTTATGATTTATGACAATAGGACGTTACATACCGGAAAGTATTCTCGTCCGATGTTATGATTCCTTACAGTCCGCGCGGGAAACACCCTATTTCCCCTGCAAACTTTTTTTATTATATCACAATATTATGAACAATCCGTTTCTTTTCCAAAAATAAAAACCGCCATACGACGGTTTTCAGTGCATATTTACGCCAAAAGATAAGATACAACTACGACAACCACAAAAACAATCGAAACAATCGTCGTCAGTCTGGAAAGGAATTTTCCTTTTTTTGTGTTTCCACCATTCTTTCCGAGATAGGAATCTGTTCCGCCTGCAATCGCGCCTGAAAGACCGCGTTTTTTCTTGCTCTGAAGCATAATCACGATAATCAAAAACACTGATGCCGCAAGCAAAACCGAACCAAGTATAATCTGAAGGATGCCCATTGGTCAACTCTCCGTTTCCGGCGGATATTTCAGTTTCTGCATCTCCGCCAATTTTCTGATGCGAAACCCTTAATATAACTTTTCGATAAGTATAAAGTATTGTACCATATAAAAAATAAAATTGCAAGTATTTTTTTGAATTTCTCTTTGGTCTGTCAAAAATAAATGTCTCTTTTCAAACAAAATCTATAAAATTTCAGAAGTGTTTCCGCATTATTTTCTGTTACCCTGTTCATCAAATGTTTTTTTCAAAGCCGATTCCACAGCAAAAACGGATCCGATCACAGCAGCCAATTGAATCCCCACAATAACAAGTCCGTAAATTCCCACAAATGAAACCGATTTTCCGAAGGCAGGAAGCATCGCGATAGCCGTGACAGGGATTCCGACAGCTCCGATTGTTTTCCAAAGCTGTCCGCAAGCATGATGGGCAAATTCCCATGTATCCCGATTTTTCATGGACCTCTCTGTCCGGTATCCAAACCAAGGATTGATATTTCGGGGAGCTTTCTTAACGAAACGTATGCCAAAGACAAGCATAACGGTCGGAAGTAAAAGCGTCATGATCAACATATAAGCCCAAAACCCTATCATACAGAATCCTCTTTCCCGGAAAAATACTTGTCAAAGAGAAATCTCTATACCGCTTTTTCCCTTTCGGCGAAATGATACAGAAAAATTCTGTCTCGCCTGTAGATGGTAAACGGACAGAATTTTTCTGTATTCTCATGCGAAAAAAGAATAAAATACTTAGAAAATATCGGATATCATGACTGAAAATCCACTCTTAAGAAGTTGTCAGCCCCAATGTCGGTCGTGTCTTAAGGCTGAATATATCCTTTTTGGATTCCCTCTTCAATCATATGACAAGCGATATCCCATAAAGCAGGGATGCCTTCTTTCAGAGGAGAAATTCTACGATAAACCGCCTCGGCATCCACCTTGCCCATTTTCCACGTATGACCTTCGTTCAGATGATTGGACAGCAGCGGCTGAAGCCGGTCAAGTGCCGCGGCAAAGGAAGCGTCTGCCGTCTTTCCCTCATCAAACTCCTCCCAAAGCGCACGCAGCTCGCCGCCTTCCGGAATCATCGCAAAAATTTTGTCAGCAGCCGCCCCCTCGCGCTGTTCTTTATCGAGATTTGCTTCTTTGTCGTAGGCAAAGGTATCACCCGCATAAATTTCGACGAGGTCATGCACAAGCGTCATCTTCAGCACGCGCTCCAAACGAACGGGACGTGCCGCATACCGCGCAAAAGCGATTGCCATCATGGCAAGATGCCAGGAATGTTCCGCATCATTTTCATAATGGGAACCGTCAAAAGTAAGAGAACGGCGCAGAATGCTTTTCATCTTATCGATTTCAATGACAAAAGACAGCGCGTTTTTCAGCTCTTCTTCCAAAGGGAAATCACACTCCCGAATAAGCGGCGAATCCGCCGTCCACCGGCACTACAACGCCGTTGACAAAGCCGGAAGAAGCATTGTCGCAAAGCCAAAGCAGCGTACCGGTCAAATCCTCCGGCGTACCGAATTTGCCCATCGGTGTATGTGTAATGATTTTTTCCGCGCGGGCAGTATAGGAACCGTCCGGATTTAATAGCAAGGAAGTGTTTTGATTGGTAATAAAGAAGCCGGGTGCAATCGCGTTGACGCGTATACCGACTTTAGCAAAATGCACGGCAAGCCACTGCGTAAAATTGGAAACTGCCGCTTTTGCGCCCGAATAAGCGGGAATTCTTGTTAAAGGACGAAAACTGTTCATACTGGAAATATTGATGATTGTGGAACCGGGTTTTTTCGCCATATCAAGTGCAAACACCTGCGTCGGAATCAATGTCCCCAGGAAATTCAGATTGAATACGAATTCTACTCCGGCAGGATCCAAATCGAAAAAGGTTTTGACGCCTTCAACCGTACCGGTCAAATCCTCCGGCTCAAGATAATCCTTGGTTGTCGTGCCGCGCGGATTGTTGCCGCCTGCTCCGTTAATCAGGATATCACACGTGCCGAGCTTCTCCGTAATTTCTTTTTTTGCCGCTTCCAGGGAATCTCTTTCCAACACGTTGGCGGAAACACCAATGGCAGTACCTCCCTCGGCACGAATTTCCTCCGCTACTTTCTCCGCGGCATCCAATCTAAGATCACACACGGCAACCTTTGCGCCACACGCCGCAAGTGTTTTGGCAAAGCCAGAGCAAAGAACGCCGCCTCCGCCTGTTACAACCGCCACCTGATTTGAAAGATCAATCTGAAAAGGAAGTTTCATACTTTACCACCCCTTTCCGCATCAAGCGGAAAGTCCTTTCTGTTTTTTATATTTTCTGTTAAAGTGATTGGATAATATCATACAGCTTATCGGTATCATCCGCAATATAAGCGGCACCGCCCTTTGCAAGCGTCTCAGAATCCCGATAGCCCCAAGATACGCCAACCGGAATCATCCCAGCGTTAACCGCCGTTATCATATCGAAATCGGAATCTCCGATGAACACCGTCTCATCCGGTTTCACACTGAATTCCTTTGCAATCAGGAAAGCACGCGCAGGGTTTGGCTTCACAGGGATCCCGTCAACAGTTCCCCACGCCGAATCGAACATTCCGGGAAATAAAGCCTCCGTCATTTCCTTGACATGGCCGTCATCTTTATTGGACATCACGGCAAGTCGGATTCCGTCTGATTTTAATTTTGTGAGCAAGTTGGGAATCCCGGCGTAGGGTGCCGTCCGGTCTAGATGATAAACCGCATATGCCGCAAAATAAGCATCCATCGCTTCCTGCATGCGTGACTCATCAAAATCATCCGGCAAACACAGCCGTACATACTTCGGTGTCGCGTTATTGACGGCGCGCAGCACATCGGTCTCCGTGATTGGCGCATATCCGAAATGTGCGCGCATCTGGTTTAGCGAAGTAACAAGATCAGGCATCGTATTGGCAAGCGTTCCGTCAAAGTCAAAAATTGCCGCTTTTATCATGACTGAAAATCCTTTGTCTCAATAAAAATATTTCCATAATATTGTAACAAAAAAGAGAGGGTTTGTCCATAGATATTGAAAAAATAAATTCATGTTGTTCTTAAAAATTTTCCTACCCATATCTTTTTGATAAAAAATTGACTTTCCCCTTGAATTATGCTATAGTTGAGATGTTCATCCGAACTTTTTGCGGATATTTGATTTTTTGAAAATCCGCCTGCAATGCCAAAATCACAACGGAGGCCTCCCATGCCCTATTCCAAGACTTATTTTACGGATTTTTCCTCTCTTATCGATAACACCATCATTCAAAAAAGGCTCTGCGAAATTCCAGCGGAACGAAAAGAACGTGTCGAAACAGCAAAAAGAATAGAAACCAAAGCGTCTTTGCTCGCCGCGGGACTGCTGCTGAATACTGTGATGAAAAAAGAATTCGGACTTACCGATTTTGCAATAAAAACAGGAGAGCATGGAAAGCCCTATCTTATCGGACAAAAGGATATCCATTTCAACCTTTCTCACAGTGCAACGGTCGCTGTATGCACGGTTTCCGATACAGAGGTCGGTGTGGATATCGAAAAAATTGACGCGCCTCACGATATGATGGGAATTGCAAACCGTTTCTTTTCCCTTCTTGAATGTAATGCTATTCTGATGTCACCGAATCCCAAAGAAGCGTTCTGCCGGCTTTGGACGCTGCGGGAAAGCTATGTCAAAATGCGAGGGACGGGCTTTGATATCGGACTCTCTTCTCTTCGCTGCGATTTTCACCGCGGCGTATGTACCATATATGAAAAGGAAATTCCACAGCACGACGCATGTTTCCGCGAGCTGAAAACCATACATGGATACCGCGGTGCGGTGTGTACCCAAGGAGAATGCTCCGAGGAGATTTGCCGCATCGAAATCTGACAGAAAATTCTCCAGGCAATAAAGTGCGGCAAAACTGACCTATCGGCATCTCGAAGCATACTGCGAATAGAGAACGAAAAAATTGATCGGAAATCATCCGTGGGAATTCCACATCATGGCAAATCACTGAATAAGAAGACGGGCATTTCGCGTCTTGTCTGAAGAAAATAGATCAACCGTTTTTGTCTAAACGATTTTCTTCAGCCAGCGCGTTTTCCGCCCGTCTTTTTTCTTATATAAATAACATTATTGTCGAGTTACGGCCGTTTTATCCTCTTCCTTTTCCGTCATATCCGTCACGGACACCTCCGGTATTTCCGGAACATGCGGCGCCGGGCAGACAACTGTCTTTTCCTCTTTATCCGTCCGCTTTCGGATGGCTCCGGATCTTATCAGAGCAAATTTTGCGGACACCGGACCAATCAGTTCATACAGGACAGAGGAAGCAAGCACGATTGTCATCAGCAGATTTCCGATATCCTCTGGCAAAATTCTTTCTGCAAGATAAGCAAGACCAATGGCAACACCCGCCTGGGGAATCAGCGCGATTCCGAGATAATTTCGAACGGTTTTTTCAGACTTTACGGCAAGGCAGCCAAGATAAGCACCAATATATTTGCCGATAATCCGAACAAGGAAATAGACAACGCCGACAATTCCGAAAGCGGAAAGCGCACCGACATCAAGGTTCATTCCGGACATCACAAAGAACACGGACATAACAGGCGGCGTAAAATGGTTGATTTGACGATACAGTTCATCATCCTTTGTTTTATTCATGTATACTGCTCCGAATATCATACAGGAAAGCAGCGGCGATATATCAAAAATCGAACACAAGCCGGAAAGTCCGAGCAGCATGGCAATCGCCAGAATCAAGCGGTTGTCTGTGCTCCGTTTCGGGCCGAGAAGCCGCGACAGGATCCACGCAAAGATAACGCCGAGGATCATAGCGCCGATATTATAGGCAATCGGCAGCAGCACGTCTGAGATCGAAACACTGCCGTCACGCGAAGCATTAACGACAGCAGCCGCGACACTGAAAACCAGCAGGCAAACAACATCATCCAGCGCTACCACCTGTAAAAGCACACTGACAAACTTCCCCCTCGCATGATACTGATTGATTGTCATCAGCGTACTGGCAGGGGCTGTCGCCGTTGCAATCGCACCGAGAAGCAAGGCCAGTGCGAAATCCAGCCGAAAAACAAAATACATGGTTACAGTAACCAAAATACCAGCTAAGAGCGCTTCCGAAAGCGTAATCAAAATAACGGAGCCGCCGGTTTCTTTCAGGGTTTCCTTTTTAAAAAAGCGACCGATTCCAAAAGCAATAAACGCAAGCGCGATATCGCTGACAAATCCCATACCGTCTAGGATGCTCTGTGGCACAAGATTCAAAAGATGCGGGCCGATTAAAATACCCGCAATGATATAACCGCTGACATTCGGCAATTTAAGCAGCTTTGTCAGCCTTGTAACAAGAAATCCGGACAGCAGAATAACAGCTAAGGTAAGCAGAATCGCTGTGCCGGAGGAAAAATGTTCAAGAATACAAGTTAACATGATACCCCCCATTCCGCCGCAGACAGCGGCGCATGAGCACCTCGCCGCCCGCAGACGGCGTTAAACGATATAAAAACAGCCGCAGCGGAAGCAGGACTCCCGCTGCGTACATTTACACCGGATTCCATAGGCCAATGATGTCAGAAAAATTCCGAGAAGTTCCGGCAAAGTTCGTTTTTCTCTTGCTTTTGCTCTGATAGTATGATATACTGTTTTACGCATAAATGCAAATTATAAATTGTTTGATGATAATAAATTTTTAGAATGGTTGTGAGAATATGCTGGATATTAAGCTTCAAACACTTCTGGTTGTATACGAAAAAAAGAATTTCACAAGGGCAGCGGAAGTTCTCTCACTTACACAGCCCGCCGTAAGCCATCACATTGCTCTTTTGGAACAGGAGCTCGGAATCAAAATTTTTCACCGGAGCAAAAGCGAGCTGAAACTGACGCCCGAAGGAGAAATTGTCATCAAATACGCAAAACGGATTCAAGCACTTTATGAGAAAATGCGGCAGGCAATCTCCGACGAAGAAAAGCATATGACAAAAATTAAAGTGGGAATCACCCATACCGCGGAGAGCAGCGTTATCGCCGAGGTTCTTGCAAAATATGGGAACACAAGCGCCGGCATAAGCATAACAATTATCACGGATACCATAAATAATCTTTATGATATGCTGTCAAACTTTGAGATTGATCTCGCTATTGTGGAAGGAAATATCAACGACCCCGGAATCTGCGCTCAGCTTCTGGATACCGACTATCTGGTCTGTGTGGTTTCCAATAACAACCCGCTCGCGAAAAAAAGCATTCTGACATTAAAAGACATCAAAAAAGAAAAAATGATTCTGCGCCTGCCAAGCTCCGGTACGCGTAATCTGTTTATTTCTCACCTTGAAAGCCTCGGAATGTCTATTGATGATTTCAACGTCGTACTGGAAGTAGACAACATTGCGACCATCAAGGATTTGATTCGGAAGGATATGGGCATCTCTATTCTTGCCCATAGCGCCTGCCTTGACGAATTAAAAAAAGGAAAAATTACCGCTTTGCCGATTGAAAATCTCAGCATGATCCGTGGTATCAACATCCTATATCACAAGGATTTCGGTCATAATGAAATTTTACAGGCAATCACAAAAATATATAATGAAACGGCTAAAATTTAGCGGAGAATTTTTCCTAATTCTTCAAAACATTCAAACAACAATTCCTTATTTTGTTCTGAGTTTATATAAATTGTAAAATTTTTGTATACTATTATTTCAATTTTTTTACAAACATCTTTTTGATATCTAATTGACATTTTTTTACAAACAGGTTATAATGCTATTGTCGATTTCATGATAGTCCAAAAGCACAAATCGGGAGAATATCATCGGTAACAGTGATATTCTCCCGATTTGCGTTCATGCCGGAAGATCTTATCTCACAAAAAAGTGCTGAATCCCAAATCATACCGGATTCAGCACTATACTTTGGTGGGAACAGCAGGGATCGAACCTGTGACCTCACGGATGTGAACCGTGCGCTCTGACCAGCTGAGCTATGCTCCCTCACAAGTTTACGCGTGTGGTGCGGGCGACAGGACTTGAACCTGCACGGTCACCCACTGGTTCCTAAGACCAGCGCGTCTGCCATTCCGCCACGCCCGCGCATTTACTTTTTTATTATATCACAAGAAAATCCCTCTGTCAATGAGAAAATCATGTGTTTTTCAGGTTTTCTTCTCATAAAAAACAAATTTGACTTTTTATTCTAAAAGCATCTCCATACCCGAAAGGATATTCTCTTTCTATGATTTTCTCCATAAGAACGGCAGAGCGCTGCGCAACGCGCTCTGCCGCTTTTCTTTCGTTTCCGATAATAGATTTTGTCAGCATTTAAGCGCCGACGTCTTTGGAACATTGAATATCCGCAGCTGTCACCGTGTTTCTCAAAAGCATAGTAATGGTCATCGGTCCGACACCGCCCGGGACCGGCGTAAGATAGCCGGCCACACGAGAAACGCCGGCAAAATCCACATCGCCCGCTAATTTTCCATCCGGAGTACGGTTCATACCGACATCAATCACGACAGCACCAGGTTTTACCATATCCTCCGTGATAAAGTTGGCCTTTCCGATTGCCACAACCAAAATATCCGCCTCTCGACAAATCTCTCCAAGATTTTTTGTCCGCGAATGACAGATTGTTACCGTGGCATTGGCATGCAAAAGCAGCATTGCCTGCGGCTTGCCGACAATATTGCTTCTGCCTACAACCACCACTCGTTTTCCCTCTGTCTCAATTCCAGTTCTTTTCAAAAGTTCCATTACACCGGCAGGCGTACACGGAAGAAAGCGGTAATTTCCGATCATGATTTTTCCGACATTCACCTCGCTGAAGGCATCCACGTCCTTATCCGGTGAAATTGCTGCAATCACGGCGCTTTCGTTGATATGTCTCGGCAACGGAAGCTGTACAAGAATTCCGTGAATATCCTTTCTTTCGTTCAATACCGAGATGCGTTCGAGCAATTCCCTCTCGCTCGTCTGCTCCGGCAGCGCAATAATTTCGGAATAAATGCCGACTTCCCCGCACGCACGTCCCTTGTTGCGCACATATATCTGAGATGCCGGATCCTCCCCTACAATAATGACCGCAAGTCCCGGCGTGACGCCTCTCTCTTTCATCGCTTTTACATCCCGCGCAATTTCTTCACGGATTTCCGCGGAAATTTTTTTCCCGTCAATGATTTGTGCCATCGTCCGTTTTCTCCTCATTTTCCGGCGTTTGCGGAAGATTTTCTTCCACATCTGCCTGTTCTTTTTCTACAGAAGAGACGGTATCCCCTTCCGTTTCATTCACGCTGCCTTCTGTCGGCGTTTTTTCCGTATCGAATCCGGCATTTCCGGAATTTTCCAATATACTTTCCATCATATCCGCCTTTTCCGCTCCTGAACTCCTTGGCTTTCTGTGCAAAATACCAAGCAGCAACGGAATGGTTACGACCTCTTGGTATTCAATGCAGCCGTCGTCAGACAGTTTTTTATATTTTGCACGCAATATAAAAAACAACGGTATAGCAGCAAAAAACAAAAGGAACGAAAGCAGTGACGATACACGGACACTGCCAATCATCAGCGAGTCTGTACGGAGCAGCTCAATAAAGCCCCTTCCAAGACCATACCATGCAAAATACCACAAAGTAACCTCTCCATGATATTTACGTTTTTGATAGAATACATTAATCAGAATAAATCCGATAAGATTCCAAAGCGATTCGTACAAAAACGTAGGATGCACGTAGATCATCTGATAGTTTGTATGCGAATTGCAAAGTCCCATTCTCCAAGGAAGCGTGGTTTCGGAACCAAATGCCTCACCATTACAGAAATTTCCCCATCTGCCAATCAGCTGCCCCAACATCACGCCGGGTACAATCATATCGGCAAGCTTGAAAAACCCGATTTTTTTGTGCTTGGAAATAAAATAAACCGCAATCGCACCGCCGATAATACCGCCGTAAATGGCAAGTCCGCCGTTCCAAATCGCAATGATATTATAGAGAGTTCCCCCAAGGTTTTCCCAGAAAGTGCCGCCCGTCTCGACAAAGCCTCCGAAAAAAATGATAAAATACAGCCTTGCGCCTACAATGGCGGAAACGACTGTTATCAGCGTAATATCGAGGATATCATCGAAGGAAATCCCCGCGCGTCTTGCCCGATATGCAAAATAAGCAAATCCGGCAAAAATCCCAAGGCATATGATAATGCCATACCACATGACCGTAACCGGGAAATCTCCGATGTGAAACGACAGCGCCACCCCGTTGACTGTAAATTCTCCAATTCCGAGTCCCGGAAATGAGATCGTTGATATATTTCCCATTGAATCGTCTCCTTTTTCGTGTTATCCTTCACCGCGCAAGCAGAATTGCCGCATGAAAATTCTCCTCTTTCTGACAACGCTTACGCACTGCTTTTTTATTTTCCGATAGGATTGATCACACTCATCGCGTAATATTCCTCACGGAAAAGCTTTCCGAACAAATCCGATACATCTTCAAACGTTACAGCCCTCAGCGCTTCTCCGTAATCAAACGGGTCACAGTCATCGTGAATCATATACGTAAAAGACTGTGCAAGCTTCGTGGAATCAAACATCCGAATATAAGACGCATAGGACGCCCGTTGAATTCTGGTAAAATCCTCACGGGACAATCCGCTTTTCCGATTTTCTTCAAGATAGGAAAGGAATTTGCCGTAAACTGCCTCCGGATCATCCGTCTCTCCCTCCAAAAGAATTTTAGAACTGTCATGCCCATGGTCATAGCCAGCATCAAAGCCGTTGACAAGCCCGCTCTCATACACGTCGATGGCAAACGGAGAAGTAGAACCGAACAGCATATCGGTGAGCATTCCCATCGCGGCCTTTTTCTTCATTCTCACATGGCTGTCAGAGGATATGTCCATATCCTTGACGCCGATTAAGAACATCGGCTTTGCGACCTCAAATTTTGCCTCGGCGCGCCTGCGGTACACTTCTGGTTTTTCCGAATGATAATGCCGTACAATGGTTTTCTGTTCGCGTTCCGGCAAAATCCTGTCCACGACGTCCAGCACCATGTCCATATCCGCGCGTCCGGATACGCAAAGCGTCATATTTGAGAAATTATAAAACGTATAATAGCAGTCATAGAGCAATTCCGGCGTGATTTTCGCAATGGATTCTACCGTACCTGCCACATTGATGCGCGTCTGATGCTTCTCATAAAGCGCTTCAAGCAGGTTATAATAAATAGCGGAATCAGGATGATCCTCATACATCCGGATTTCCTGTCCGATAATACCGCGTTCCTTTTCCACATTCTCAGGCGTAAAATAGGGCTTGGATACGTAATCAAGGAGAATCTCCAGATTTTCCTTCAGATGATCCGTACAGGAAAAAAGATAAGATGTCATCGTACCGGACGTGAACGCATTGGCGTTCGCTCCGTATTTGGCAAAACGGGAAAAGGTATCGACTCCGTCCTCGTTTTCAAACATTTTATGCTCGAGATAATGTGCGATTCCGTCAGGCACCTCGTGAAATTCTTTTTCTCCCGCTAACTTGAAGCAGTTATCAATCGCGCCGTATTTGGTGGAAAACATGGCAAAACTGGTTTTAAAATCTTTGGGAATCACATAGATATCAAGACCGCTTCGATGTTTCATATAAAAATACTTTTCACCGAAATCCGTCGTTCTTTCCGTTACGCCTGCATATTTCATTTTGTACTCTCCTCCTTTCCGCAAAGGAAATAATAGGTGTCAAGCTGAATATCACGCGCCATGCGAACGATTTGTTCCTTTGTCACAGCGCGGAACCGTTCGATCTTTTCTTCAGGCGTTATCATCTCTTCGTTCATCACACAGGAAAAATACCAATTCATAATCGAGCCGGTGCTGTCACCTACACGTTCTGCAGAATCGATCAGAGCAAGTTTCGCATCCGAAATTTCATCTTCCGTAAGAATACCGTTTTTGATATTGTCCAATTGAAGAAGAATTTCATCCGCCGCTTTTTTCTCATTGGCAAACTCAATGCCGGAGCTGACCGTCATATATCCCTTCTGACCGTTTTCGGCCGAGGAACAGTAATAACAAAGGCTAAGCTTTTCCCGCACGTTGAGAAACAGTTTGCTTGTAACACCGGCGCCGTATATGGTATTAAGGACCTGCATTACATGATAATCCCCATCCGAAATGGAATGCCCTGTGAAGAAACCGAGAACAAGCTTGCCCTGTGTCACATTCTGATGCTCATAGACCGTTTTGACCGTCTTCTTTGCCGATTTCATAACATTCGTTTTCAAAGAATACGGCTCGGTACGGGAAATTTCCGAAAACATCTTGGTAAAGCGCTCCTCCAGGGCATTGAAATCCATATTTCCAACCGCAAAAATTTCAATCCTCGCCCGGGAAAGTATTTCTTTATATTGCTCCCATAGGCATGTAGGGCATACCGAAGAAACATCTTCGACGGTTCCAAGCTCCGAAACACTGAATGCCTCACCCGCAAACATTTCCTCTGTGAGACGCATCATGGCGTACCGACGCTTGTCATTGACCTGCGCGCGGATATCATCAATAAGCTTTTTCTTTTCGCTCTCCACATAATCCGGATAAAATACACCGTTCTCCGTTACGGGATGAAACAGGAGCTCTTCAAGAAGCGATACTGCCCTTTCCGTAATATTCATACCGTCAATGGCATACTGATTATCTAACAGGCTCATACGAAGCTCGAGGATCTGTAAATCGCCTCTTTTATAGACGCTGTCTGATATATTGGTGTCGTAAATAGACTCCTCCTCTTTGCGGATTCTGCCGATATCCGGATACCGCTCGCACCCGCGCAGCAGAACCGGAAACAAAAGCGCGTTTTTTGCAGCCGTCTGCAAGGCAAGCGGAACAACAAAGCGAAGCGAAATTAAACTCGCTTTGAATTTTTCTTCACGAACCGTATTCAAATATATCCCTTTGCCAAGCTCTTTCCGTTCAAAAGACATATGACATCGATCCTTTCCGTTCTCAATTTATAAAAACTCTGCTTTTTTATATTATACCTGTTTTTTTGAAAATTTCAACGCTTTTGGCAAGATTTCCTTGTCTGGACTTCTTCTGTAACGAAATTTCATTTTTTATATATTTTTTATTCCAATTTCCATTTACAAAAAATGATATTTATGATATGATAAGTATAAGAAACCCGAAAGGAGGGATTCTATCATGGAGTATATGCCTCTTGTTTGGCTTGGCGTCATCATCCTTGCCGTCATACTGGAAGTTATCACCTGTGCACTTGTCTCTGTCTGGTTTATTCCGGCTGCGGTCATCTCACTGATTTTATCTTTTTTCCCGATTCCGCTCTGGGTCCAGATTACCGTGTTCCTCGCATGTTCCGCCCTACTCATCATCTTTATAAAGGGCATCTTTAAAAAAACACTTGGGCTGTCGTCTGTTGCAACCAACGCGGACGCTGTCATCGGCGAAGAAGCCGTCGTTACGGAAGCCATTGATAATATCAAGGGCTGCGGTCAAGTAAAGGTAAAAGGACAAATCTGGTCTGCCCGCGCTTATGATCAGGAAATAAAATATGAAAAAGGAGAAATTCTGAACGTAGTCGCTATCGAGGGTGTCAAGCTGATCTGCAAAAAATAAATTTCCATATTTTATAATTTACATATTTTTATTTGAGAAAGAGGTGCAATTATATGGAATGGATTATCATCAGTATTGTGGTCGTTGTATTTTTAATCGTTCTCATTGCAAACATCAAAATCGTTCCGCAGGCACGCGCTTACGTTGTAGAACGGCTTGGAACCTACCACGCAACATGGAACACAGGTCTGCATTGGAAAATTCCGTTCGTTGAGAGAGTAGCAAAGAAAATTTCTCTGATGGAGCAGGTCGCGGATTTTCAGCCGCAGGCCGTTATCACGAAAGATAATGTTAAAATGCAGATTGACACCGTCGTCTTTTTCCAGATCACGGACTGTAAGCTCTTTACCTACGGTGTAGAAGCGCCGATCGCCGCAATCGAGAATCTGACAGCAACAACGCTTCGAAATATTATCGGTGAGCTTGAACTTGACAGCACCCTGACCTCGCGCGATATCATCAATACCAAAATGAGAGCCATCTTGGATGAAGCAACCGATCCGTGGGGAATTAAGGTCAACCGCGTTGAGCTGAAAAACATCATTCCGCCGCGGGAAATTCAGGACGCGATGGAAAAGCAGATGAAGGCGGAACGTGAACGCCGCGAGCTGATTCTGCGTGCGGAAGGCGAGAAAAATTCCACCATTCTTGTCGCGGAAGGCAAAAAGCAGGCGATGATCCTCGATGCAGAAGCACAGAAGCAAAGACAAATTCTCCTTGCAGAAGCAGAAAGAGAAGCCAGAATCAGACAAGCGGAAGGCGAAGCGGAAGCCATTCTGAAAGTGCAGGAAGCGACTGCCGAGGGTATCAAAAAGATCAACGAAGCAGCGCCGTCCGAAAAAGTCATTGCGATCAAGGGATTGGAAGCCTTTGAAAAGGCTGCCGACGGAAAGGCAACCAAAATCATCATTCCGAGTGAAATCCAATCGCTCGCAGGTCTTGCCGCAAGTCTCAAAGCGCTTTTGTCCGATGAAAAAGACGCCGAAAAATAAACTTAATTCTATAAAAAGAGCCGCCCAGCAGGGCGGCTCTTGATTTTTTCCTCGGATATTTCGGTTGCAGAAACGACCTCGTCCGGAAAATCTGAGAATGGTGCAGGCTCTTTCTCCATCTCTTTTTGTCTTGGTCAAGAAAAAACGACGGTGAGAATTCCCTGTTTGCCTCAAATATCTCTTTCCACCGAATCTCCGCAAGGCTGCAAACCGTCTCTGTCAGAGGATCCCCAAATCATCGCATGACAGATTTTTTCACAGTTACGGGCAAGACTTCCTTCTACTGCAAGTTTCTCACATTGCACGTTAACAGTGTTCAGTGCGGGAGCTATATTCGGTCATCCGGACGGACGCCCGGGGCATATCACACCAGTTCACGGCCGATTGCCGCATCATGTTACCTTACGGAAACAAGCCGTCCGGTCGGAGAAATCGCCGACCTTCTCGGTGATGGCGGCCAAAGCTTTTTCCCGGCTGCTTTCAAAAAACGGTATGGCGTTTATCCTCTTGCTTATCGTGCCCAAACTGCGTTTTAACAAAAGTACCGACGTATCGAAAACATAAAATTATTTTACCGGAATAATGATTTATTCATATAATTTAATATTCTGTAAACAAACAAAAACCCGCTTGACAGAGCGAGTTTTTCTTTTTATACTAATAGTTAGTTTTCTAACTAATTATATCGGAGGTTATTTATGGCACATCAAGAAGCCGCAAGACGAAAATGCTTCGGCGATCCCAAGCCCAGTATGTTAATCAATGAAATTTCCAAGCTTTTTCACAATAAAATGAGAGAAAAATCCGAAGAACTCGGTTTCAAAAACGGCTATCGGCAAATTTTAATGTTTCTCTCCCACGGCGACGGTGTAACGCAACTTGCGATTGCGGAAGCTACACATCTCAAAGCCCCAACCGTCAGTGTCACACTCAAAAAAATGGAAGCAGAAGGGCTAATTCGTCGGGAAACCGATGCTTCCGATATGCGTCAAACCCATGTATATCTTCTCGACAAGGGACGCGATTTGGATTTGAAACATCGCGAAACTATTATGGAATTTGAAAAAGTCATGCTCCAAAATATCAGCAAAGCCGATGAACAAATCCTTCTTGAATACTTAAAAAAAATCAGAGACAACATTCTTGCCTCTGAATCTTCTTCGGAAAGGACTCCTCACATCCTATGAGAAAACTCTTTAAGTATATGAAACCATATTGGTATATTGCAATCTTTTCCCCACTGTTTATGATTGCAGAAGTACTGGTAGATCTTTCACTGCCCACCATCATGTCCGATATTGTAAATCAAAGCATTTACGCAGGCTCCGTATCAGAGGGAATGGGCATCGTTGCGGATTACGGTATCAAAATGATGGTCCTTGTTGTGATTGGCGGCATTACGGGCGTCGGTGCAGCAGGCTTTGCCTCCGCAGCGTCTCAAAATTTCGGGAATGACCTGCGCCGCGACGCATTTTCGCATGTCATGGCGCTTTCACCGGAACAGACGGACCGGTTCACTGTCGGCTCTCTTGTCACAAGAATGACCAACGACGTCACCATGGTACAAAACTTTATGGCGTCGGCGCTACGTACATTTTTTCGTTCACCTATTATGTTTGTCGGCGGCATTGTGATGGCACTCTCGCTGAACATCAGGTTCGGCATTGTCATTGCGGTTTCCCTTCCGATTCAGCTTCTTATCGTTTTCCTCGTTATGCGAAAAATCCGTCCAATGTTTGAAGAGGTACAAGACAGACTGGACGATGTTAACTCCGTTGTTCAGGAAAACATCTCCGGTGCGCGTGTTGTAAAAGCGTATGTCCGTGAAGAACATGAAACCGGCCGTTTTGACAAAGCAAACGGCAATCTGTTTTCTGTCACGCTACGCGTACAATATATTATGGCGCTGCTTTCTCCTCTTATGATGGTCGTTATGAATCTTGCCGTAATTGCCGTGATTCTCGTCGGCGGCATAGAAGTCAGCCATGGCGCCATCGAAGTAGGCGAAATCATGGCTGTCATTCAATATATCATGCAGATTTTGAACTCCGTTATGATGATATCGATGATGTTTCAAACCATCTCGCGAGCACAGGCATCCGCAAAGCGGATTAACGAAGTACTCGATTGTGTTCCTGTCATTTCAGACGGAACATATAACGGAATCGGCAAAGAGGAAAAACGCGGTCACGTTGAATTCCGGAATGTTTCGTTCCGTTACCCGGATACCGCTGGGGAACCGGTGCTGCATGACATCAATCTCGACATCCGCTCCGGAGAAAATCTCGCCATTCTCGGCGCGACCGGCTCCGGGAAATCAACGCTTGTCAGTCTGATTCCGCGTTTTTATAATCCATCCGAAGGAGAAATTTTCATCGACGGGGTCAATGTAAAGGATTACACGTTGGACGCTCTTCGCTCAAAAATTTCATTTGTTCTTCAAAAGAGTGAGCTTTTCTCCGGAACCGTTGCGGAAAATCTGAGATGGGGCGACGAAAACGCCGATAACGAAGAGCTTCGGGAGGCGGCGAAAATTGCTCAGGCGGATGAATTCATCACCGGATTTGCCGCAGGATATGAGACGGTCGTTGCCGAAAAAGGCGCTTCCCTTTCCGGCGGACAAAAACAACGTCTCGCCATTGCACGCGCACTTCTCAAAAAGCCGGATGTTCTCATCTTCGATGACAGTATGTCCGCACTGGATCTTGCGACAAGCGCAAAGCTCCAGAACGCACTGCGTAGACAAAAAGGGTCGCTTACTGTCATTACCATTGCCCAGCGCGTCGCTTCCGTCATGAACGCCGACCGGATTCTTGTGCTGGACGGCGGCACCATTGCCGCTGAGGGCAATCACGAAACACTTATGAAAACCAGTGAAATCTACCGGGACATTTATGACTCTCAGCTGAAACGGGGTGAAGAAATTGAATAATACGCCCAAAAAAGAAGCACGGAACAATGAACCGATTATCATCGGCCCCGGCGGAAGACGCGGGGGAGGTCCCCGCGGTCCCATGATTGCGGAAAAGCCTAAAAATTTCAGAAAAACCGTTTCCAAATTGCTTGGTTATATCGGAAAAAACAGAATTCTGCTTGTGATTATGATTGTCTGCGTCATTGCGTCTGCCGCAGTCACGCTCATCGCCCCAACCATGCAGACCGCAGCGCTGGACTATTTAACCATTGATTCCATGGGTGGAAAAATGACGATTTCAGACGGCAAATTTGTCATCGATTTTGATTCTATGGCAAGGATTCTCGTCATTCTCGCCGTTTTGTTCGCCGCCTCTTCCCTTTTTTCCTATATTCAGGCAAGACTTGCCGCGAAATTATCCCAGGGAACCGTCAAGGTCATGCGTGCCGATCTGTTCCGGAAAATCGAAAAGTTATCCATCGGATATACAGACAATCATCCGCACGGCGATATCATGAGCCGCATGACCAACGATATCGAGAATATCTCCAATACCATTTCCCAATCGATTACCTCTCTCATCTCCAGCGTTATCACCATCCTAGGTGCTCTCTGCATCATGCTTTATTACAGCTGGGAAATGACCCTTATCAGCATGATTACCATTCCGCTGACACTTCTTGTCACAACCTTCCTCACGAAGCGCGTCAGACGGTATTTTGCAGCGCAGCAGCGGCTGCTCGGTGAACTCAACGCCGAAGTGGAAGAAAGCGTGATGGGATATCGTACCATTATCGCCTTCTCCAGAGAAGAAAAAATAAAAGAAGAATTTAATCAGACCAGTTCCGCTCTCAAAAAAACAGGAATCAAAGCCGAGATTTTCGGCGGCGTTATGGGTCCGCTGATGAATATTATCAACAACATCGGATTTCTTCTTATCGTTGTTGCCGGCGTTATTTTTGCCATCAACGGACGGTTCAGCGTCACTACCGTTTTTCTCTTCATCCAATTCTCAAAGCAATTCACACGCCCGCTCAATGAAGTGGCAAATCAGTATACATCGATTCTCAACGCTGTCACCGGTGCGGAACGGGTATTTGAAATTATGGAGGAAGAGCCGGAAATCGATGAGGGCACCATTTCGCTTGTTCCGGAAAATGTCACCGGACAGCTGTCATTCCGTCATATCCATTTTTCTTATGTACCCGGAGAACCTGTGCTGAAAGATTTTAATCTTGAAGTAAAGCCGGGACAAAAAATCGCAATTGTAGGAAAAACCGGCTCCGGAAAAACAACCATCATCAATCTCCTCACACGGTTCTATGAAACGGATTCGGGAGAAATTCTCATTGACGGCATCAACATCCGGGATATTACAAAAGATTCCCTTCGGAAAAACATTGCCATTGTTTTGCAGGATACCGTCCTTTTTACCGATACCATCGGCGCGAATATCCGCTATGGACGGTTGGATGCTACCGATGAGGAAGTACAGCGTGCCGCTGTCACCGCCAATGCCGATGTCTTTATCAGACGAATGCCGGAAGGATACCATACCGAACTTGCCGAATCCGGAGGCAATATCAGCAACGGACAAAGACAACTGCTTTCCATTGCACGCGCCGTACTTGCCAATCCTAAAATTTTAATCCTTGATGAGGCAACTTCCAGCGTGGATACCCGCACGGAAATGCATATTCAAGAGGCCATGATGCATTTGATGCAAGGACGAACAACGCTGATTATCGCACATAGACTTTCTACCATACGCGATGCGGACTGCATCATCGTCCTTGACAACGGCAAAATATGCGAATCCGGAAATCACGAGACGCTTCTTGCCCAAAAAGGTGTATATTACAATCTTTATATGTCACAGTTTGCCGGTATCGCCACATAAACTGCAAAAATGGCAAAAAGCCCGCGGGAAAGATTTCCCACGGGCTTTTTGCCGTATCCGGACCAGATGTATTCTGTCCGCCGTTTTTACGGCTGCAAAGTTCTATCGACGCAGTTTTCATCAAAAAACTTTTCCTAAAAAATTTTAGAGGATGCATTGACAAATCCTGTCACATCCGTTATAATATCCTCATGATTGTATACAAGAATACAATACAGAGGAGGGGATCCATTTGATTATTAAAAATCCAGCTACCAATCTGCTTGAGCAATCGCAGTATAAATATTCGCTTCAGGACGTGGAGGAACCGAATCTTTACCGGGAGATTTATCCCTATGACGAGATTCCGAAAATTGCCTTCAACCATCGCCGCGTACCTCTTAACACACCTGAACACATCTGGATTACAGACACAACCTTCCGGGACGGACAGCAATCTCGCGCACCGTATACGCCGGAACAAATCGTAACCCTATATAAAATGCTTTCAAGACTTGGCGGAGAAAACGGAATCATCCGTCAAAGCGAATTTTTTGTTTATACCAAAAAAGACCGCGAAGCGGTCGAAAAATGTATGTCGCTCGGACTTCGCTTTCCGGAGATTACCACTTGGATTCGCGCCAAAAAAGAAGATTTTGCTCTTGTTCACAACATCGGCATTAAAGAGACCGGCATTCTTGTCAGCTGCTCGGATTATCATATCTTCAAAAAGCTCGGCATGACACGTGCGCAAGCTCTGGATCACTATCTTTCCGTCGTGAAACAGGCTTTTGACGCGGGAATCCGTCCCCGGTGTCATCTTGAGGATATTACCCGCGCCGATTTTTACGGTTTTGTCGTTCCTTTCGTGAATGAGCTGACGGAGCTTTCCAAAGAATCCGGCATTCCGATTAAAATCCGGATGTGCGACACGATGGGATATGGCGTTCCCTATCCGGGCGTAGCACTGCCCCGCAGCGTTCCCGGCATCGTGTACGGTCTGCACCATTATTCCGACGTTACCTCGGAAATGCTTGAATGGCACGGACACAACGATTTCTACAAGGCAGTCGTCAACGCCGCGGCAGCATGGCTCTACGGCGCATCCGCTGTTAACTGTTCCCTGCTTGGGATCGGAGAGCGGACCGGAAACATTCCGCTTGAGGCAATGGTCATCGAATATGCCTCTCTGCGCGGTACCTTTGATGGTATGGACCCGACGGTCATCACGGAAATCTCGGAATATTACCGAAAAGAAATCGGCTATGATATTCCTCCCATGACACCATTTGTCGGCGAGAACTTTAATGTAACAAAAGCGGGCATTCATGCCGATGGACTGATGAAAGATGCCGAAATTTACAATATATTCAATACGGAGAAAATTCTGAATCGTCCTGCTGAGGTTGCCATATCCAACACTTCAGGACTCGCGGGCATCGCCTATTGGATTAACACACATTTCAGGCTTACCCCTGAAGAAATGCTTACCAAGCAGGATGCCTTGGTTCTGCGGATGAAAGAACAAATCGACAGTCAGTATACAGATGGCCGCACAACGGTTATGAGCGAGGAGGAGCTGCTTGAAATCATTGACACACTTGCCCCCGGACGCTTTCAGGAGCCGTAAGCGAAAAACGCGATAATGTGAGGGAAATCATATGATTATCAACAAGGACACCTCTTCCTTAGAAGCAAGAGTATACGCAGAATTGGAAGAAGCGATTCTTTCAGGAGACCTGAAAAAGGGAGAGGCATTAACAGAGCTTGGTATCTCAGAAAAGCTCGGCGTCAGCCGCACGCCGGTGCGCGGCGCACTCCATCGGCTTGCCGAAGAGGGGCTTATTGAGGTTTCTCCGAACCGCGGAGCCGTCGTTGTCGGTGTTACAATCGACGACCTTATCGATATTTATCGCATTCGGATGCGGCTAGAAGGACTTGCCGCAGCTATGGCAGCTGTAAAAATGACCTCAGAAGGGAAAAAGGCCCTTTCAGAATCGGTCGAGCTCTCGGAATTTTATCTGCAAAAACAAGACCCCGAACACCTCAAGGAACTTGATACGACATTTCACGGAGAGATTTACCGGGCGTGCGGCAGCCGGATTCTCTGCCGGATTCTGTCGGAACTCCACCGAAACATCAAAGCATACCGGAAGCTTTCTCTGACCGTTCCGGGAAGACTTGAAAAATCAGTTGAAGAACACCGTGAAATTCTCGACGCCATTCTTCGCTCTGACGCGGATGCCGCCGAGCGGCTCACTTCGGCACATGTAGAACGCGCGCTTTCCAATATGCTTCTGGCACTGAAAAACGATAACAATAGAAAGGATTGAACCATGGGATACACAATCGCTCAGAAAATCATCAAAAACCATCTTGTCTCGGGTGAAATGAAACCCGGTGCGGAAATCGGACTTCGCATCGACCAAACATTAACACAGGACGCCACCGGTACAATGGCGTATCTGCAATTTGAAGCGATGGGAACAGATCGTGTCAAAACGGAACTTTCCGTTGCCTATATTGATCACAACACACTCCAGGCAGGCTTTGAAAATGCCGATGATCATCGCTATATTCAAACCGTGACAAAAAAGCACGGCATTCGCTTCTCACGCCCCGGCAACGGAATCTGCCATCAGGTTCATCTTGAACGCTTTGCTGTGCCTGGGAAAACGCTCATCGGTTCTGACAGTCACACGCCGACAGCGGGCGGCATCGGGATGCTCGGCATGGGTGCCGGCGGACTTGATGTTGCGGTCGCAATGGGCGGCGGCACCTATTATATCACCATGCCGAAAAGTATCCGCATTGAGCTTACCGGCAAACTTCCCGACTATGTCGGCGCTAAGGATATCATCCTCGAGGTCCTTCGCAGGCTGGACGTCAAGGGCGGCGTCGGCGCCATTCTTGAGTACGGTGGCGAAGGAGTGAAAACGCTTTCCGTACCGCAGAGGGCAACCATTACCAATATGGGAGCGGAACTTGGCGCGACGAGTTCTCTTTTCCCTTCCGACGAAATCACGCACGCTTTTCTTGCAGCGCAGGACAGAGAAAAGGATTTTGTTCCTCTCACGCCGGATGCGGATGCAGTCTACGACGAGACATATACCATCGACCTTTCCACCCTTGTTCCGCTTGCCGCATGTCCGCACAGTCCGGGCAATGTCCGCCCGGTTTCGGAAATTGCCGGCATGGCGATTTCTCAGGTCTGCATTGGCTCCTGTACCAATTCCTCCATGCTCGACCTGCTTACTGTCGCAGCGATCTTAAAGGGAAAAACCATTCATCCGGACGTAAGTCTCTCTATTTCTCCCGGCTCAAAGCAAGTATATACGATGCTCGCGGAATGCGGCGCGCTTGCCGATCTCATTGATGCCGGAGCACGCATTCTCGAATGCGCGTGCGGTCCCTGCATCGGAATGGGCTTTTCACCAAAGTCCGGCGGTGTCTCCCTTCGTACTTTCAACCGCAATTTTGAGGCGCGCAGCGGAACAGCGGACGCCAAAGTTTATCTTGTTTCGCCCGAAACCGCTGCCGTATCCGCGCTTACCGGTACGCTCACAGACCCGCGCACCCTAGGAAAAGCACCGGATATCCATATTCCTTCTCATTTTCTCATCCATGACAATCTGATTGAAATGCCCGCCGCACCTGAGCAAGCGGCTGATATCGTCGTCGAACGCGGTCCGAACATCAAACCGATCCCCGTCGGCAAAGCGCCGGAAAAAGATCTAACCTGCAAACTGATTCTAAAAGTCGGAGACAACATTACGACTGACCATATCATGCCGGCAGGAACAAAGATTCTCCCCTACCGCTCCAATGTGCCCAAGCTTTCCGAATTTTGCTTCACGGTATGCGACAAGAACTTTCCTGAGCGCGCGAAAAAAGAAGGCGGCGGCATCGTTGTCGGCGGCACAAATTACGGACAGGGCTCCTCCCGTGAACATGCGGCACTCGTACCTCTGTACCTCGGTGTGAAAGCGGTCATCGCCAAAAGCTTCGCACGCATTCATGTGGCAAATCTCATTAACTTCGGCATCGTGCCTATGACCTTTGATGATCCTGCTGATTATGACAAAATCGCCGAGGGCGACGAGCTTGCCATTTCCGGCTTCGCCGAAGCGGTCGCGACAGCGGATACCGTGATTCTCGAAGACAGGACAAACGGTGCGAAAATTCCGCTGCGTCTCTCCTTTACACCGCGCCAGCGCGCGATTCTCTCTGCCGGCGGACTGCTGAACTATACCAAAGCAAACGGAAAATAATAAGAAAGGACAGAAATCATGGAAAATACCGCTTATACTGCGGCACTGGATGCCGCGGCTGAAAAATTCAAAAAAATTCTGGAAGGACAGCTCCGACGCGTGGAGGATATGAAAGCACAGGGAGATTTTGTCGATTACAGCACGCTTGATACCATTAAAATCGGCGTATGCGGCGGCGACGGCATCGGCCCTATCATTTCCGCGGAGGCGCGCCGCGTATTGGAATATATCCTCTCAGACCTTGTCGCATCGGGAAAGATTCAATTTGTCGATATTGAGGGATTGACGCTTGAAAACCGCATTGCAGCCGGCAAGGGCATCCCCGATGACGTGATGGAAGCGCTCAAAGCCTGCCATATCATCCTGAAAGGTCCGACAACCACGCCGCAGAAAGGCAGCGGCATGCCGAATATCGAATCCGCCAACGTCGCTATGCGCAAGGCGCTTGACCTGTTCGCCAACATCCGCCCGGTCAAGGTACCGGAGGAGGGCATCAACTGGACAATTTTCCGTGAAAATACAGAGGGCGGCTATGCCGTCGGCTCCTCCGGCTTCAATGTAACGGAAGACCTCGCAGTCGATTTTACCATAACCACAAAACAGGGCTCCGACCGAATCGCAAAACTCGCTTATGATTATGCGCGTAAAAATGGCTTTACCCGCGTATCGCTTGTCACCAAGGCAAATGTCATCAAAACGACCGACGGCAATTTTCTTGAGGACTGCCATAAGGTAGCGGCACTTTATCCCGAAATTACAACAGATGAATGGTATGCCGATATCATGACAGCAAAACTTGTGGATAAAAAACGCCGCCGCGATTTTCAAGTGCTCCTGCTGCCGAACCTTTACGGCGACATTATCTCCGATGAAGCAGCGGAATTCCAAGGCGGAGTAGGTACTGCCGGCTGCGCCAACATCGGGAAAAAATACGCAATGTTTGAAGCGATTCACGGCTCCGCGCCTCGTATGATAACAGAGGGACGCGGCAAATACGCCGACCCCAGCTCCATGTTGCGCGCCTGCGTCATGCTGCTTTCTCACATAGGACTGCAGGACCGTGCCGCAAAGCTTGAGCGTGCACTTGACATCTGTACCTTTGAAGAGAAAAAGCTCGTCATCACCGGACGCGACACGGGCGCGACCTGTGAAGCGTTCGGCAATTATGTGATGGAAACATTAAAGGGGTTATAACATATTTTTATGAAGAAAGGACTTCCATAAGGAAGTCCTTTCTTCATAAAAATGCCCGCAGGTATTATGCTTTCTCATTTTTCATAACAGCACTTCCCTGTTTGTCCCGTAAAAAATGTCATCATGCCCGCTTATCATACGGCAAAAATCCTCAAACCTTTCCCAAAAATCCCATGCGTCAAATTCATACGAATGACCCCAAATATAAAAAAGCTGCTGCTCGTCCGTGTCAGCCATGAGGAACTCCTCACCAAGCGCAAACATTTTGTCCGTTTCCAAATGATAGACTGTCGGTGCAAAAGCAAAAAAGTCCTTCTGAAGTGCAAAACTGCCGTTAGCATCCGTTGTGCGTGCATAACGGATACCCGTTTTTTCTCTTATCAACTGCTCCACACGCACGTCGTGATTGACGCCTCCTCCGGGATACGCCATTCCGATGACCTCATAACCGCACAATGCAGAAAGTGCCTCTCTGTCCTCCTCCGTCTGACGAATCACTTCCTCATCCGGTAAATTACGAAGCGCCGGATGCGTCAGTGTATGGGCAGCTACCTCATGTCCGTCATAAACGGCACGCACATCCTCCGGTTTTATTTTGGTATGGTTCACCGTCACACCGTTACGGATCAAAGATCCTTCTTTGCCAAGTAGCGCCGAATTGAGATTGAACGTCGCCTTCAAGCCGAAACGATTCAAAATTTCCATAAAGCGCTTGTCTTGTGTTACACCGTCGTCATAACTGAACGTAACCGCTTTTTTCTTCCCGTTCCACATAGCATCCTCCACGACCGAATATTCCGGATTTTCCGCCAGTACGAAATTTACGTTTCTCTTACAAATAAAATCCGCATATTGTAATATAGAATACCACACCGCAGTATATTTGTCAAATTTCGAGTAGTTCCAAAAAAATTGTAAAAATCTCTTGCACTTCAAGTCCAAAAATGATAATATATTGATATCATGAATCCTGACAGGAGATTTTTATCTTATGTGGTTTGTTTTTGCACTTATTACCATGCTTGCATGGGGATCTGCCGATCTTTTTTATAAAAAGGGCGCCGATGAAGCAGATCGGTATAGTCACCTTAAAACGACAATGATGGTCGGCGTAGTCATGGGAATTCATGCTATTTGCATGATCCTTTTTACAGATGTCAATTATAATTTTTATAACATTCTTGTCTATCTGCCGGTATCTGTCATGTATATTGCCTCCATGACGATCGGTTATTTCGGACTTCGTTATCTGGAGCTTTCCATATCTTCGCCTGTGCAGAATGCATCAGGTGCCGTCGCTTGTCTGCTTTGTCTTATCTTTCTCGGCGATACGATGGATATCTTAACCTCCACCGGCGTCATTCTTGTCTGTCTCGGCGTGGTTGTGCTTGGAATCCTGGAGAAAAAGAAAGAAGACGAATACGAAGCTTTGAACAATAAAAAGTACAAAATCGGCTTTGTGGCGTTTATGATGCCGATTTTATACTGCATTATTGACGCATTGGGAACTTTCTTTGATGCCTATTATCTTGACGACTTTAACAAAACACCTCTCGTCGGTGTAACAGAAGAAAATTTCGAAAACGTAGCGAATATTTCGTATGAGCTGACTTTTCTCTTCTGTGCAATTATAATCTTTATTTTCCTGAAATTGAAAAAGCAAAAAATCGGTATTCACTATCAGGGCGCACGGGCAGGAGCGGCAGTATTTGAGACCGCCGGACAATTTTTCTACGTTTATGCCATGAGCGGAAACGGCGCCGTAGCGGCACCGATGATTGCCGCCTATTGTATCGTATCCGTGATTCTGTCACGACTCTTTTTGAAGGAAAAGCTCTCAGCCGATCAATATAAAATTGTAGCGGTGATTATCGCGGGTATCATCCTTATCGGCGTTGCCGAGGGACTTGCCGGATAAAACATACATACGGAAAGGCGGAATCAAGCCGTGAAGAATGGAAAAGGAAAAACCCATCCGTTCATACCCGACATCATGTTTGAAAGTATCCTTGACATTACACCGGAATATCTGTTATCGCATGGACTGCACGCCGTTGTTCTTGATATCGACAACACGCTCGTCACCTATGGCATGCCGGAGCCGACGGAAGAAGTCGCAAAATGGATCTCTCGTCTGCGGGAAAACGGAATTTCCGTTGCTATTGCTTCCAATAATAATAAAGAACGGGTGGAGCGTTTCAATCGGACACTCTCCGTTTTTGTCACCTACAAAAGCGGCAAGCCCTCTCCACGGGCGGTACTTGCCGCATCTCATCATTTTGGGGTGGCACCAAAAGAAATCGCCGTAATCGGAGATCAGATTTTTACGGATGTTTTTTGTGCACGGCGCGCGGGAGCGTTCGCCGTATTGGTAACACCGCTGCCTTACAAGGAAAATCTTTTTTTCAAATTCAAGCGATTGATGGAAAAGCCTTTCATTCGGGCATACCGGAAAAAAGAGCATTCTAAAAACGAATCATAAATGCCCGATAAAGGAGGTCAAAATGATTTTTGAGCATCTGTATATCGCAAGCTTCGGCGCTTTGTCGGATAAAACCTACCAATTTTCCGACGGTGTCAATATCGTCGAGGGCGCCAATGAATCAGGGAAATCCACGATATGCGGATTTATCAAATTTATGTTTTACGGACTTCCTTCAAAGCCGGAAGAAAAAGCGCACGCCATAAGTTTTCGGGATTCCCGTGCTGCAGGCACACTGACTTTTTCCGATGCAGGCAAGCGGTACCGCATTGAACGGGAAGTCATCCGTGTTACTTCTGCCGACGGTAAATCATCCTATCCTGAAAAATGCACTGTCTATGACGCTGAAACCAATCTCGCCTGTTTAAAAGGACAATCTCCGGGCGAAGTGTTCTTCGGCGTATCCGAAACGGTGTTTGACAACACTGTTTATATACGGCAAACTGCGGACAGCAAGGTCGGCGGACATACACTCGGTGAAGAAGCAGAAAATATTCTGTTTTCCGCCAACGAAAGCATCAATACAAAAAAAGCCATTGCCAAGCTTGACAGTGCTAGAGTTTTTCTCCTTCATAAAAATCGGCGCGGCGGAAAAATTGCCGAGCTTGAGCATATGCGGGATGAAACGGAAGAGGCACTGGAAACGGCAAAAAAAGCGAGCGGAGATGTCATTTATCTTGAAGGGACCCGACGTCAGCTTTCGGAGAAAAAAGAAGAATCCGAAAAGCAGCTTGAACAAGTTCAGAAAGATCTGAAGCAATATGAACGATATACCGTAAAAAAAGCATATCAAAAGCGCAAGGCAGAAAAAGCACGCCTTATCGAAACAGAAGAAACATTAGCATCGAAAAAATCTCCGCCCGAACACGGCGGACGGGATATCTCCGATGATGCCTATATCGCAGTTCTTGAAAAAAAGCAAAACGAGCTTGAGCTTGCCACTTCCCGATATACCGATGCGGAAGCAGAGCTTGCAAGCGCCAATCAAAAGCTTTCCGAGATGAGTGAAAAGCTTGCTATTTTTGAGCGCTTTGGCGCCAACGGCGGCGGTAAACAACGCAATGAACTGATTTCCAAAATGCGCGATCTGCGGCGTGAACTAAATTCCGCTTCCAGATTTGCAATCGGATTTTTGATTCTTGCCGGCGTGATGGCGGCGGCCGCGGCTATTCTCTACTTCATGCTGGACAAGACACCTGTTGTTTCCTATGTAATAGGCGGCGTTGCTCTTGTAGCTTTTCTTGTTGCCGTTTTCTTTTTTATCCGAAAAAACAAGCCTGCTTCTGATATTCATACCATTTGTTCTAAATTCGGATGCCGGAATTATGACGAGTTTGAGGAACTTGTCCGCGCGGCATCGGAAGACGAGGCTTATATGGTGTTTATCACCGGCGCACGTGATGAAGCAAACGATAAATTTTCTGCGGCATCCGAACGGCTCGAGGAAATTAGCTCTTCTATCCTTGATGTGCTCGGGAAAGACGGGTTTGAGATATCCGGCAATACCGCCGTCTCCCTTTCGGAGGCAATTGCCGTCTGCCGTGCTGCAAGAACCGAAATCACAAAACTTGAAACCATTTGTGAAGAGCAAAAAAATAAAATTGATGAAATCGAGCAATCTCTTTCGGTATATCCCAAAGAATACCTAAAAGAAGCTTGTCTGGATGAATATGATGAAGAGGCGATGGAGCATTTTCCACTTGCCGCCAAAAAACGCGAAAGTGAATTCCTAAGCGGTGCCATTGCTTCTCAAACGGACAAACTTCATCAAATTGAAGTCGAGCTTGCTGCACTTTCTCATATCACCATCAAGCCAACCGAGCTTGCTGAGCAAAAGGTAGCACTCAATGAAGAAATCAAACAATTGACCGCAAAATGGAACGCTTATATGCTCGCCATTGAATCTCTGGAGAGCGCCAGCGGAAAGCTTCGGGAAGGAATTTCTCCGAAAATCGCCAAAAGTGCCGAAAAACTCATGAGTGCACTGACGGACGGCAAATATTCAAAAATCGGTGTTGATTTGGATTTTGGGCTATCCTTTTCAGACGGGACCGCTATGCGGGATGCGTCTTATTTCAGCGCAGGTACGGGAGATCTCGCATATATCTGCCTGAGAATTGCTTTGATCGAGCTTCTATATAAAAAATCGGTGCCTCCGTTTTTGTTTGATGAAAGCTTTGTACGCATGGATGACACAAGGCTTGCTAAAATCCTTTCTCTTATTTTCAAATACTCCGAACGTAATTTTCAAAGTATCCTGTTCACTTGCCATGAACGGGAGAAAAACACGATGTCTTCCATCGGTGCTTGTCATCTTCTGTCTCTTTGACCGATCACCTGCTCTTCGCAGAAATTTTGTATTTTATTTACAGAAACTCTTTATTTCCGCTTTCGAATATGCTATAATATAACTGTAAGGAAGCGAAAGCTTTTTTGCAAATACGAAAGCGAAAGGTGATTTATCTATGAAAACATCGATTCTTTTAAGACAAGTGACCATCGGGGATGATGTCCGTGCTTTAATCGAAAAAAAGATCAAAAAACTGGACAAATTTTTCCTCGAAAATGCCGAGGCATTCGTAACGCTCAGTAAAAAAAGAGAAAAAGAAATCTTAGAGCTCACCATTTCCGCCGACGGTGTTCTGTTCCGCAGCGAGGTCGAAGGACCCACTTTCTGTCATGCGATTGATACTGCTGTCAATATCATCGAACGGCAGATTCGAAAGAACAAAACGCGGCTTGAAAAAAGACTTCGTGACGGTGCGTTTTCCTATGATTCTGCCACATTCGAGGAAGAAATCGAAGAGGAAACTGATTTTAAAATCAGAAGAAAATCATTCAGCTTAAAGCCCATGACAGCAGAAGAAGCCATTATGCAAATGAATCTGCTCAATCATGAATTTTTTGTATTTGAAGATCAGGATTCTGACCAAATTTGTGTGGTTTATAAACGCAAAGACGGTTCTTACGGTCTCATTGAGACCTCCAGATAAAATCAACCAAAAAAAGAGGAACGGCAAAACCGTTCCTCTTTTCATTGCTTGACTTTTTTCATTGCGGATGGTACAATGAAAAAAGCCAAACCGATAAAAATAACGAGGTAAAAATGAAACGAACTTCTATCCGAACGCTTGTCATTTCCGCCATGCTGCTGGCGGTTGCTCTTCTTCTGCCGTTTCTGACAGGACAAATCCCTGAAATCGGCTCCATGCTCAGTCCCATGCATTTGCCTGTCCTTTTGTGCGGCTTTCTATGTGGTCCCATTTGGGGACTCGCCGTTGGTGCTGTTGCCGCTCCGCTTCGCTATCTGCTGTTTGGAATGCCGCAGATGCCGATGTGTCTTTTTATGGCAGCGGAAATGGCAGTCTATGGCTTGCTTGCCGGTTTGCTTTATTCTATTTTCCCGAAGAAAATTCCCTATCTCTATATATCTCTGATTCTTTCCATGATAGGCGGCAGACTTGTATACGGCGCCGTGCAATGGGTTGTCATCGGCAGCGGCGGCGGTACGTATACTCTGAATATGTTTCTTGCCTCGACCATTATAGGCTCATGGCCGGGGATTCTGCTGCAAATCGTGCTGATTCCCGTCATTATGATCGCTTTGAAGCGTGCAAAATTCATACGGAAAAGCTGACAGATAAAAGAAAGCTGTAAATATCAAATTTATGAAACAAATTCCTTTCAAAAAAAACGACCTCATCTCTCCTCTTGAAATAACGGACTTGACATCAGAAGGATTTGGGGTAGGAAAATATAACGGAACTGTTATTTTCGTTCCGAAAACCGCTGTCGGAGACATCATTTCCGCAAAAATTTTAAAGCCGCTCGCATCATACGGATACGGAAAATGTGAAGCGATCCTCGCTCCCTCAGCCGACCGCTGTGAACCCGGATGCCCTGTGTTTACAAAATGCGGAGGATGTTTGTTCCGCCATATCCGGTATGATGCGGAACTGCGAATCAAAAAAAGCTGGGTAGAAGAAAATTTTAAAAGAATCGGCAACCTTCCTATATCATGCGACACCATTCTCCCTTCACCGGAAGTAAACGGTTACCGGAATAAAGCCCAGATACCCTGTGGTATCGATTCTAACGGCATGCCGGCATTCGGCTTTTTTGCCGCACACAGTCACAGGATCATTCCCTGTGAAGCATGCTGCCTTCAGCCCGATTTTTATCCGGCGATCATCCGATGCCTGACCGATTGGATGGTGCAATATGGAATAAAGCCTTATGACGAGCAAACACAAACCGGAACTGTTCGCCATCTTTTTCTGCGGGACGGCAGAGACAGCGGAGAAATCATGGTTTGTATTGTGGCAAATGCGGATTCTCTGCCGCATGCAGACGCGCTTGTATACAGTCTAAGGAAAGTAAATCCGAAAATTGCCAGCATTGTCTTGAATGTCAACAGAAAAAAAGGAAACAGCATTCTCGGCGAAAAATGCGTCACGCTCTGGGGAAAAGATACCATCACAGACCGCCTCTGCGGACTTTTCTTTGATATTTCCCCGCTCTCCTTTTATCAAGTCAATCATGACGGAGCAGAACTTCTTTATCAAACTGCAGCTGACTTCGCCGCTCTTTCCGGAATGGAAGTCCTGCTTGACCTTTACTGCGGTGTTGGGACAATCGGACTTTCCATGGCAAAAAAAGCAGCACGGCTCATCGGTGTTGAAGTCATTCCTTCGGCCGTAGAAAATGCAGGCCGAAATGCTGCGCGAAACGGAATCCAAAATGCGGAATTTATCTGTGCCGATGCGGGACAAGCCGCGCGACAGCTCATAGAAGCCAAAATTTTTCCCGACGTCATCATCGTTGACCCGCCTCGGCGTGGCTGCGATACCAGCGTCTTGGACGCCATTATAAAGATGTCTCCGAAAAAAATCGTCATGGTTTCCTGCAACAGCGCCACTGCCGCGCGCGATTGCGCTTATCTCTCAGAACATGGTTATACTGTTACCAAACTGCGCGCTGTGGATATGTTCCCTCGAACAGGGCATATAGAGTGCGTGGCATTGATCGAAAAATAGGATAAGTTCAAAAATCAGACCATAAATCAGATAACATACGAAATCAGCACAAAATGACTGAAAAAGCACAAAATCCGTCTCATATTCAAATCAGATTCACATCGGAGCAAAAAGCCATGAAAAAAATCAAAATTACCGTTATGAAAACGGCTTGTTATCCGGATTTAATTGAAAAATATGAAAATCCGATGCTTCATGCCTGCGATATGAAAGAAGGACAAATCTTTATCGCCAACGGCTGGCAGCGTCCGGAAGGAATGTGCGAAAGCGCTTGGGAAAGCATGTCTGCTTTTGTCATGACGCTTGCTCACGGAGGTGAAAATTTCTATAACGGATGGATGAAAAATAAAAAATCCGCCATGATTTCGTGCAATGACGGGTTCCGTCCGGTAAGCTTCCTTATTGAAACCATGGATGAGGAAGCAGACTGAGTCATGCCGTTACAAACAGCCCTGTCTGAGAAAGGAGCCACACATGAACCGCAAACCGATTCATCCGGAGTTATCTCAATATCCGGAAGCCTATCATCCCCTGCTCTTGAACGCTTCGGTCTTCGACAGCTCCTGTTCAAAAGAAGCGCAAGTGATTTTTATTGAAAAAAACGGTGGCTATTTTTTGAAATCTGCTCCGGCGGGCGCGCTGAAACAGGAAGCAGAAATGACTCGTTATTTCCATATGAAAGGACTCTCCGCGGAGGTACTCGATTACCGAACGGAAAAACGGGATTTTCTTCTGACAAGAAAAATCCCGGGAGAGGATTGTACTCATTCCCAATATCTTGAAAATCCGAAACGGCTTTGCGATACGATCGCAGAACACCTTAGTCTCTTACATGATACAGATTTTTCAGATTGTCCCGTACAAAATAAAAATGAACGGTATTTTGCTGCAGCCAAGCAAGGCTACCGTCTTCAAAAATATGATGCTTTCCTGTTCCCCGATGGCTGGGGTTTTCGCTCAGCAGAAGAAGCATGGGAAACCGTCACAAAAAATGTTTCCTATCTGAAAGCAGATGTACTGCTGCACGGGGACTACTGCTTGCCCAATATTCTTTTGGACAAGTGGAAATTCAGCGGATTTATCGATATCGGCGAAGGCGGAGTCGGTGATCGTCATATTGATCTTTTTTGGGGCACATGGACCTTACGTTATAATTTGAAAACTGATTGTTATTATGACCGTTTTCTCGACGCATATGGCCGTTCCAAAATCAATATGGATATGCTGAAGGCAGTGGCTGCATTTGAAGTTTTCAGGTAATCTTATCGAAATGTTCAATCTCTACACCGTCCCCTCATGTTCTTATCTATTTTCATCCTGGACAGAGGAGAACAGTATGAAAATCCATTTTTTGATGAAGAACTTATGGAAAGTGATATGCTCTATCATATGGAAACGCCGCCGTATCTGCTGTTCATCAGTATATCCAGCGTCTATCCTTATGTAAAATATGAAGAACAATCGGCAGATATCAACGACTACCATCTTCTGATTCTGAATACACTAAAATCAAAGATAGAGAAAAAAAGAATCCGTGATTTAGAATTTCACATCATAACCACCCACAAGTGCTGCAGATGCGATCTCCGCACTTTGCTTTCTGAGGAAATTTCCTATTTAAAGAAAATGAAAACAATTCGCAATCATTTTGTTCACAGAAAATGGGAACAGATCGGGAAGTTTTAGGACACTTTCCGGTTGTGTGAACTGTTTGGTGTCCTTTCCTCAGTTTTGGAAAAAACAGAACGCACTGCCTGTCAGGCGGGAATTTTGTCAGAATGAGAGTTTCCCTGTCTTGAAAAAATGAAAAACCGACGTGATTTTCCTCAAACATTTTATGCCGTTATCTGGCGAGATTGGAGAGATTTTTATGAAACGAATCGCAGTAATAACCGGTGCTTCCAGCGGCATCGGGAAAAAATTTGTTGAGATGCTGGAAACCTATGATACATTTGATGAGGTATGGGTAATAGCAAGACGGCTCGAACGGCTGGAGGAGCTGAAAAACAAAATCTCTTTTCCAATTAAAACAATTCCGCTTGACTTGACCGAAGAGGCAAGCTTTGAACGTTACTCCTTTCTGCTCGGAGAAGAAAAACCGGAAATCGTTTTGCTTGTCAACTGCAGCGGATTCGGCAAATTTTGCGCGACACTTGACACACCTCTTGAAGAAAATCTGAATATGGTGGACCTTAACTGCAAGGCAGTCATGGCAATGTGTCAGCTTTCGATCCCTTATATGAAAAAAGGTGCGAAAATCATCAATATTGCATCTGTGGCAGCGTTTCAGCCCATTCCCTATATCAATGTCTATGGTGCAACGAAAGCATTTGTTTTAAGCTACAGCCGCGCATTAAACAGAGAAATGAAACAAAGAGGAATTACCGTCACGGCGGCATGTCCTTTCTGGACCAAAACGGAATTTTTCAACAGAGCAATTAAAAAAAATGAAAATACCGTCGTAAAAAAATACGTGGCCATGTATGTCCCCGAACAAATCGTAAAGCGTGCATTCCGCGATGCGAAAAGAGGACGAGATGTAAGCAAATACGGTTTTGTGGCAAGATTTCAGATGCTTCTTGCCAAAATTCTTCCACATAGCTTTGTCATGAGCTATTGGATGCATCAGCAGAAGCTCAAATGACAGACGAATTCTCCCTTCTCTATTCTCACTGTACGCTCTGTCCGCGCCGCTGCGGAACCGACCGCAGAAGCACACCCGGAATGTGTGGCGAATCGGCAGTGCTGCACGTCGCGCGCGCAGCACTGCATTTCTGGGAAGAGCCATGCCTCTCCGGTGAGTCCGGCTCCGGTACCGTATTTTTCTCGGGATGCGGACTCCGCTGCCTATATTGCCAAAATCACAGCATCGCGCATCAGAATCACGGAAAAATCATTGGCCCCGAAAGACTTTGTGAAATTTTTCTTGAGCTGGAAGCAGCAGGCGCCGCCAACATCAATCTGGTAACAGCGGTACAGTTCGTGCCACATGTCATCCACGCAATTGATGGCGCGAGAAAACAAGGACTGGCCATTCCCATTGTCTACAATTCCGGCGGATATGAAAATGTGGAAACACTCCGTATGCTGGAAGGCTATATTGATATTTACCTGCCTGACTTCAAATATTTCGATTCCTCACTTGCCGACAGGTTTTCTCATGCCCCGAATTATCCAAAGATCGCGGAAAAAGCAATCGATGAGATGTTACGCCAAACGGGTGCTCCTCTTTTTCATACAAACGGAATGATGAAAAAGGGCGTCATCGTCCGCCATCTTGTTCTTCCGGGACATACGGACGATTCCATAAATATTCTCCGTCTTTTGAATCGAAAATACGGCGACTCCATTTATATCAGCATTATGAATCAATATACACCGTGCGGAAATTTTCCGGACTATCCGGAACTTTCCCGAAAACTCACCACCTATGAATATCAAAAAGTCATCCGCTTTGCCCGCTCCATCGGAATTCGGAACGGATATATTCAAAGCGGAGAAACAGCAAAAGAAAGCTTTATTCCCGACTTCGACAATACAGGAATATGAAACATATGCAGATGTATAAATTTTCTTATACATCTGTTTTCTTTTTTTGAAATTGCTATCACATCTTAATTTTCCGTAAAAAAGAATCGGGAAAAGCCAATTCTCATTTATGACAAGGAACGGCTTCCCAGCCAAATGCTCGGTACCTCTCCCACAATCACGGTTTCTGCAATACAAACGCTCGTAGAAACCCGGACTTCGATCGTCTGATCTCTTACCAATCCTGCGACGCCGGCATCAATTTTTAGTTCCACCGTGTGTCTCGACTGATTGATACCGGCAGAAACAAGCTCGCTTTCCACATCGGTATTGACCCCGCCGAACGGTTTTACCTTGACAGTTAAATAGGTTTCCGGTAAAAAGGAAGAAAAAAATCCTTCGCCAAATAAATTGGCATATGTGATCGGAACCCCATAAGCTTCCATTTCATTCAGTCCCTGCGCGACCGCAGAGGAAATCTCCGCCCGCATTCGATTGATCAGAGCAGAATCAGCAGATATCGAGGCGATTTTTCCGTCCGAAGAATAGCGAATGGAAACAAAATTTTCTGACGCGTATGTCGGATCCTTGGAAAGTGCCGCAACCGCCTCATTGACGATTTCGGTAATTTTGTTTTCTACCTGCTTTTTCACTACAGAATCCATAATTTTGTCGATTTGACTATTGAAATATGCCGCCATCAGGACAACAGCAATCAACAACAATGCTAAAACAATGCAGGTTTTCCGTCCAGTACGGAATTTTTTGTTTTTGAAATAAATCATGAAAAATCACCTCGATTTAGCATATGCTTTTCACCTTTTTCTGTGAAAAATGATTTTTCATGATTAAAAATTTCTATAAATTTTTTTATAAAACTATGTTCCAACGAAAATTTTGCTTTTTGGTAAGGCAAACCACAAATCTTTAAAGAATTTAATTTTTCTCTACAAAAGCATAGGGGACTTAATAAATTCAGAGGTGACTAGCAAACATAGATAGGTAAAATTGAATGGGCAAAAAAATCATGGATATATCTGTAAGAATTTTTATTTTTATAAATCTTCCCTTAAACATGATAAAAGCGAAGAAACACCTCGCTTTTATCATTTCATTCTTTTGTATAAAATATGATTTTTTTATTGGTTATAAACGATATCCCGCTGCCTTTAACATTTCTCTTGCCGTATCCACAGAATCCGTTCCATGACGATTTTTTACGGGAGCAAATTCCATTTCGCGGCGCACCTCATAAGGCAGACAGGATCCCATAAATTCAACAAGATCCGTCGCCAGCATCTCATATTTATAGCCGTTTTCCTTTTCAGGCAAAATTTGTTTTCCATCGGAGAAGTACGGAATTTTTTTCCGCACCTTATGCACCGGAAGAGGACGGGAAAGCGTTTGCTCCATTTGCTCCAGCCGGAACAAATAATTGAGAATGACACCGTATTCGATTCCGTCCGTACGGACACCGCCGTCACGCAAAAGGCGATCGAGCTCATAATATTCGATGACTGCCGGACGCCCACGATTCCGGCAGATAAGTCCGATTCTCTCATCCGGCGATGACTTCCGAATTACTTTAGCGCCGCACTCCGCGCCGGATTGAAGCGTTGCCCCGATAAACAGGGGATCCGCCGTGCGCTGAAGGACATTATCGATTGACACCACATTAAACCATTCAATGCCGGCACGCTTTGCAGACTCAAGCAGCCCCGCCGATACCAAAGAGGAAAACCACCCTCCATTCCCATCCGGCGACATGGCAAGCTTTGTTTTTCCGCCAAGCAGAATTTTTCCCTCAAAATCTGTTGAAGGAACCATATTTTGAATATAGGTACAAACAAAATCACCGTTATACCCAAAATAATCTTTCTTTTTCAGATATTCCCGTATCTCCTCGTCGTTACCTTCGCTTGTCATAATAAAAACAGGAAACCAACCGCCGGCATGCAGTGCTACCTCACGCATATAAGAAAAATGAAACTGAAAAATAGGAAGAGAACGGGTAATCCCGATATCATACAGTCCTTTCGGATGGTCAAAGCCAAGTCTGGTCCCTTGTCCTCCGCACAGCAGCACCGCCGCAATTTTTCCCTCTTTGACGGCGGAAAGTCCGACAGACTGCAACACTTCTTTGTTTTTCCTCACCATATCACAGGTAAAAATCTCAATCGGAGCGATCTCATAGCTTCGATTTTGAAAAGAGGTTTCCGCTCTTTGAAAAAAAGAAAAATCTATGCCGAAAAGAGCATTCAGAAAATCCTGCCGCTCCTCTCCCGAAAGCGTCTCAAGATGATTCCAAAGATGCGTTTGCCCTTCATTCACCAGCTTCTCCCGAAGCATTTTGATATCACAGGTCATAATTCCTCCTTTTCGGAGTTATACTTTTGTGTTTTTTATTATATACAAAAGTATATGATTTATTTTTTTCTGTCAAGCAAATCATCAGCAAATGCCGACAGAATCTCATGATCTTGGTATTTTTCTATGGCAGCTTTTGCCTTTTCCGTTACTTGAACAGCATATTCATGTGCCTTGTCCACGCTCATAAAGCTGAGAAACGTTGTTTTTCCCATCGCATCATCCGCATGTGTTTTTTTTCCAAGGATTTCAACATCACCGGTCGCATCAAGAATATCATCCGTAATCTGAAAAGCAAGACCGACCCCCTCGGCATACGCCGCCGCATCCAAAACTTTTGGATCCTTCTCTGACAGGATTCCCGCAGCATAACAGCCGAGAAGCGCCGCTGCACGAATCAATGCCCCGGTTTTTTTCGCATGCATCACAAGGAGCGTATCAAAACTCACCGGCTGTTTTTCCGCCGCAAGATCGATTTGCTGTCCTCCCATCATGCCGGCAGCCCCCGCGGCATCAAGAAGCATTGCCGTCGCGGAAAGCGCCGCCAACGCCGGAACTTCCGGATTACGAGCCGCAATTTCATAGCCACGCGTAATCAGTGCATCCCCGGCAAGCAAGGCAATATCCTCCCCGAATACCATGTGGTTCGTCGGTTTTCCGCGCCGCAGAGCATCGTTATCCATACAGGGCATATCGTCATGGATAAGAGAGGATGCGTGAACACATTCGATCGCACAGGCAAACGGAAGCGCGGCTCGCTCTTCCCCCCCGAACATACGACAAAATTCCAAAACCAAAAACGGACGGATTCTTTTTCCGCCGGAAAGCGCGCTATACCGCATTGCTTCCCACAATAGGGCAGTTTCCTCTCTTTCCGTTTTCAGATATTCGGGAAGTGCGTCATTCACCAGCGCCGCATCCCGTAAAAGAACCGATTCCGTTTTCATGACTGTTTGACGGATGTTCCGGAAAAATCCGTTTCCGAAACGGTGCCGTCATCCTCTTTCTGAAGAATTTTTACTTTTTGCTCCGCATCGTCAAGTGCTTTCGTACAGAATTTCACAAGTCCGACACCCTCTTCAAAAAGAGCAAGAGACTCGTCCAGCATGGCAGTACCGCCTTCCATGGAACGAACAATTTCCTCAAGACGCGAAAGCGCCGCTTCAAACGTCATGTTTGTTTTTTTATCAGCCATAACAATCCTCCATTTTTATATGCATACCTACAACAGAAAATACGGCAAATAACCATAAAGAAAGGATATCCGACGGCAAGAAATCTCACCAGTACCTTTTTCAAAGACAGGTTTCAGAACAGCATCGATTTTTCGGTAAAAAAACATGATTTCCACCGGTAATTGCCATATGGAAGCCGCCTATATTTCCGACAATATACTCGGTAAAATACTTCTCTCGCTCTCTGTTAAAACTTCTCTTTTCTTTTATTTTCCGCTGTCGCAGTTTAGAACAACCTCGTCTACCGTCGTAAAAACCCGTCCGTCTGCAAGCAGCAGCGAGAGTCGCTCTCCTGCCTTGACTTCGATAGCTTTCTTGACAACCTTTCCCTCTCTGTCGAATACCGCTCCATATCCGCGGGATACCACCGCCAAAGGGCTTAAGGTGTCAAGCTTTGCGGCCTCTTTCATGAAAGCGGCCCGCCGTGCCGAAAGCAAAGCATTCATCCGATCGAAAAGAACGCGTTCCTCCATACTGAGCGCCATTCGTTTGTCATCGATAAAATACATAGGATTTTTTAAAACACGCGCGCCGGCAGCCCTCGCCAGCCGTTCGCGGAAGAGCTTTATATTTCCGGTCAAAAGAAGCTCCATTCTGGCGGTGACATTTGCCAGTTTGCGAATAAGCTCACCCGTTTCCGGTACGGCAATCTCAGCTGCTGCCGAAGGAGTCGGGGCACGTCTGTCAGCCGCAAAATCACAGAGCGTAAAATCCGTCTCATGCCCTACAGCAGATATGACGGGAATCCGTGACGCCGCAACACGGCGCGTCAGTGTTTCGTCATTAAACGCCCATAAATCTTCAAGGGAACCGCCTCCGCGCCCGATGATAATGACATCGACGTTTCCCTCACGGTTGAAATAATCGAGTCCTCTTACAAGATCCGGCGCCGCCTCCGCCCCCTGCACCAAAGCAGGATATAAAATGGTCTTGGCAAGCGGGAATCTCCTGCCCAAAATATGAATGATATCCCGGATTGCAGCTCCGGTCGGCGATGTAATCACCCCGATCCTCAACGGGATTTTCGGAAGCGGCTTCTTCTTTGCCGCGTCAAACAGTCCTTCCCTCTCCAGCTTCGCTTTCAGCTGCTCGTACGCAATATACAAAGCGCCGATTCCGTCCGGCTCCATTGTCTCCACATAAATTTGGTACTGTCCGTCGCGCGGGAAAACACCGACGCGACCGCCAACAATCACACGCATCCCGTTTTCAGGCGTAAATTGCAGTTTGGAGGCGTTGCCGCGAAACATAACCGCTTTCACGGCACCGCCCTCATCTTTCAGAGAAAAATAAAAATGACCGGTTTTATAATGGTTGGTAAAATTGGAGATTTCTCCTTTGACGAAAATCCGCATCAGAAGCTCATCATTCTCCACTACCATTTTGATATATTCGTTGAGTTCGGAAACCGTTATGATTCTTCTTTCCATGAACACATTCTCTCCCTTTTCAGTCTGGCAAGCCCAAGATACGCGGTCCCGACGGCATTGTCACTGGAAAGCTCCGTTTCGGCAAACCAAATATCAGAAAATGCCGCTGTAAGCGTCAAGCGAATAGCGGCATTGCGCATCACGCCGCCGACATACAAAATTGGCAAAGACGGGTACTTGATCCGTGCCGCCTCTGACATTTTGACAACTGTTTTTGTTACAAAATCAATCGCAAATCTTGCAATATCACACGCGGGAATTCCATTTTCAAAGAGCTTCTCTGCCATATTTTCAGCGCCGGACATATTACAGTCAGCACCTTTCACGCAAACACGCATCGGCTGAACCGTATTGGAATCTTCCGCCAGACGTTCAAGCGCTCCTCCGCACGGGAACGGCAACCCAAGCATCACGCCGACCCGGTCAATCAGCTGCCCCGCCGAAATATCAAGCGTTCTGCCGATAATATCGACTGCAAAGCCGGTTTTTTCATCCGGTCGAACATGCAAAAGCTCCGTTGTCCCGCCGGAAAGATGAAAAGCAAGGAACGCACTTTCCCCGATTTTTTCACAGCCGCAGGTTTTTACGGCAGCCATCAGATGTCCCGCCTGATGGGAGAAGCGATATGCCGGGATGCCAAGCGCTGCCGATATCGCTTCACCTGACGCCTCACCCGCAAGAAAGCACGGCATATAAGAGCCCTCGGCATCCCTTGGATACGCGCTGTAAGCCACCGCATCGATTTTTCCCATTGGAGAGAGCGCATGCATCAGTTTCGGCAAATTCACCGTATGCAAAAAAAGCGCGTCCCTTTGCCGGAGTCCGCGCTCACCCTCACCAACTGAAAGAAGCCTCCGTTCCTGCCGGAAGCCCGTCTCATCCACCAGCGCCGCTGAGGTTGTATAATTGCTTGTATCGATACCCAGCACTCTCATGTTCCGGCGCCTCTTTCTTTTTTGGCGATCGTATTGAGAATTCCGTTAATGAAAGCAGGCGCCTCGTTATTGTCATAGCTTTTGGCAAGCTCTACGGCTTCATTGATCGCAATCGGCGTCGGAATTTCCGTATACATCATCTCATAGGTACAAAGCCGCAGGACAGCAAGAGACACATGCGCAATCCGATCAAGCCGCCAGCCCTTTGCATACTCGGCAATTTTTTCATCAATTTCCGTCATATGTGCTACCGTACCGCAAAAAAGCTCCTTTGCGAAGGCATCGAATGGAATCTCAGCCTCTTCACATACAAGCGCAAAAAAAGCCTCCGGACTTTCATCTGACTGAAAATCATAGCTGTAAAGAATTTTGAGCGCACATTCCCTTGCGGCGCGTCTTGTAATTGCTGCCATAAAATATTTCCTTCCGGCAAAAGCAGATTTGCGCATTCCCCCGCGCAGCCGATAAAATTCTTTTTCATTATACCGCGCACAGCGGAAAAAGTCAATATCTACAGGGAGAGGAAAACTCCCACAGATATGAAACGCTGAAAAAGGCGCCGATATAAAAACGGCGCCCCTTTTGATTTTGTTTTTTTATTGCTGATTGTTTTCAATATATTTGGCAACATCTCCGACCGTTTTAAATGTAGCAATTACATCATCCGGAACGACAATGCCGTAATCCTGTTCGATTGTCATCAACATTTCCACAACATCAAGTGAATCTGCACCTAAGTCATCTACAATTCTCGTGTCCTCCGTAATGCTGTCGATGTCGACTCTTAACTGCTTTGAAAGAATATCTTTAACCGCCTCAAGCATTTTTTTCTTTCCCTCCTAAAATACGATATCTTATGGCTAACGTCATTATATACGAAGCAATTCTAATTTTCAAGTACTTACCATGAAATATTTTCTATTTTCTTTTAAGATTGCCTGCGGGCATATCACAAGGAATTTTCCGTATCGTCTGACGCCCCATTTGCTGCTGCCGTCCGACGGATTTCCTCAAGCATTCTATCATCCGGCTGAAAAACAATTTCAGCAGTTTCCCCGTTAAATTCGAACAAATAGGAATACGCATCCTTCGGGCGAATCACCTGACAATAATTATAACGAACCTTCACACGACCGAATTTTTCCGCGAAAGCAATCCGCTCATCCTTGGTTTTCGGCGTTTTCACAATATCCAGAGCTGTTGTCATGGAAACATTGCAGGCATACATCTGACGACGTCCCATGCGTTTCATGACAATAAAATTCCCTTCATCCAGAATATAAGTATATTCCGTAAAAACATACCGATACAAAAGCTCAAAACTGTAAACATAAAAAAGCAAGGCTATGATTTCATAAATCACCTTATATTTTACATCTAAAAACACAGTAGCAAGCAAAAGACATCCAACCAACACACAAGTAAAAGAAATGATTTTGGCAGTTCCGTTTTTTTTGGGTGTATATCTCATAAATCCTCCTGAATCCGAAATATAGATAATAGTAAAGATGTTTTTGAAAAGCCTCTTTGAAATATCGGAGAAAAAGTGGCAAAAGAAAAAATCACGGCATAGAATATACCATGAAAAGCGACCATTCAGGAATCCGGCATACGCCGGCAGGAATACGCTTCCGCCGATCATAAAAAATCAAAACTCGCCGTTCCGAGCGGCATGGAGGTCACGATGGAAATCAATCAAAAAATGCTCGATTCATTACTTTCCCTCAGCGATGAGGAGTTAAAAAACAAAGTACGCCTAATTGCGTCCGCAATCGGCTTTGATGAAAAAATAGCCGCATCTCAAACTGCGGATATCTCAAAAATACGCACCATGCTGAAAAGAGCAGGTCCGGATGATATCAACCGACTCATACAAAATGTCGGACGTGACCGCGCAGAAATCATTTTCAAAACGCTTAACGGAGGCGGTATGGGATGAACGATGATTTTAGCGCTAAGCTCGACAAGCTCCTGTCCAACCCCGCCATGATGGCACAAATCAAATCTCTTGCCGATACCATGACGGAAACGGAAGGAAAAGGGTCTCCGGCAGCGGAAGATGTGTCAGCAGAACCAATGCCGGCAGACGCATCCGCAGACACTGCCGATGTATCGTCTGAAGCGGCTTCCAAAACGGAAGAAACAACGCTTCCTGCATCATTGGCTCCGGAACCGGGACTCGCAAGAAACATCAAAAACACACGCGCGCTGCTCGCCGCACTAAAGCCCTATCTTGATGACAAGCGCAGAGAGAAAGTCGATAAAATGCTGAATATGATGCGGCTTGCCGAAATGGCAGGCTACTTCAAGAATTTTATGTGAGGGGGTGACAAAAATTTATAGCCGAAGCTATGGTTCTATTGAACCTGACGCAAGGATGAGACCTAAAATTACAGTTCCGCCGGACTACAATGGAAGTATGTATGCGGAAGATAAAAAATACGAACCGGAACCGCCGATTCCGGAAAAACAAGAAGCGCCAAAGCCGAAACACGCGACGCCATCTGAAATGCCTCCGTCCGAAGCAAAGCCGGCAGGGCTATTTGGGGGACTCAGCGGATTGCTCGAAAAAATATCTGCGGAAGACCTTCTTATGTTCGGTCTGCTTCTTGCAATGCTTCACGGCGATTCCGGAGACAATCTTGCGCTTTTAACGGTCATTCTTGCCATTATTCTTACTTAATTTCTAATTGATGCTGAACATATAATCCATGAAATCAAAATCCAAATCAAAGGAAAGCATGTCAATTTTCCATATGATTCGTCCGGCGCGGTAACGGGAAAAAGAATGAAGCATTCCGGTTGACATAGAAAAAACAATATTATCGACCGTAGAAAGCGAAGCATATTCCAGCGCTGCACTGCAAATATCTTCGGATTCCGAATATTCAAATATTTCATACTCAACATCGGAAAGGAAATGAAAATCCGGATACGGCGCTACCTTTTCAAAGGTATATCCGTCGGAAACATCATAATACATGCTGGACGTATTGAGATAATCAATGACCTGCAGGCGGTTCCCGTCACATGTAACAACAAGTTCTGTTTCATTATTGCTGTTGTATCGGTGAATTTTATATTTATCGCCATAGCGCCATATTTCATAAGTCCCCGGTTCCGGCAAATCATCTCCTGCCGTCTGATCGGCGGATATTTGCATCTTGATATAATAGCTGTCTGAAAAAGGAATATCCTCTATCACCGTTTCAAACACCGGAATTCCTCCGGTTACAGCGGAAACAGAAGGCGTCTTTGCGGTATGCGCGGGCAAAGGAAAGTCCGTTTCCGCAGAGACGCCGCCCGTTTCTTGAGAAGCGGAAAAAGACAATTTGACAATTCCAAGTCTATCCATCGCAAATAAACAGAGCGCGCAGACAAGCGCAAAAGCAAGAAGAACGGACAGAATAGACATCATTGTCAAAACATTTTTATTGGCAAATATTTTTTTTAACAAAACCGTTCTTCCTTTCCTTTAAAAATCAGCCGGATTTCTCGGCGTTCTCGGCAGACGCTTTTTGCGGTAACGGTTTCTCTTTTCCACCGAAAAACCATCGCCAATGCTTAAAGATCTCCAAAAGCACAAGATCCGCAAGCACAAGTACTCCCGACAGAATTTTATATTTCATAAACAGAATGGAGGCAACACAAAATACCGCAGACGCACAGTAAATCACAATGACAGACTGCTTCGGTGTAAAGCCGCTGTCAATCAGCTTATGATGAAGGTGAGAACGATCCGCTTTAAATGGACTCTGTCCCTTGGCGATTCTTCTGAAAAAGGCAAGCATCGTATCCAAAATCGGCAAGGCAAAAATAAGCGCCGGTACAACAATTGAAAAAAGAGCCTGTGCCTTGAACAATCCGAAAACGGAAATACACGCCATCACATAGCCGATAAACATCGAACCCGCATCTCCCATAAAAATCGTTGCACGGTTCGCATTGAACGGCAAAAAACCAAGCACAGCGCCGCAAAGTGCGGCAGATGCGATCATACATACCGTATTTCCCATAATCAAGGAGGTGACAAGAAGCGCAAACGATTCCAGAGCTGAAACACCACTTGCCAGTCCGTCAAGTCCATCGATCAAATTTACCGCATTGATAATGAGAACCATCCAAAGTACGGTTACAGGCACCGAAAAAGCTCCCAGTACGATCGTTTTATCTAAAATCGTCGTGTATTCAATCGCCCCGCCAAAGCAGGCTGTAAAAGCAGAAACCGCAATTTGAAAGAACAGTTTCAGCAGCGCGGGCATGTCGTACATGTCGTCAATTACGCCGACAAAACAAATGCTCATTCCGCCGATGACCATCACCGCGATGTTCTGCGGGATTGTATCCAGCATAACAAACGAAAAAATCACTACCGAACAAACAAACCCTGCAAGAATAGCAAGTCCCCCGAAATACGGCACGGGAACCTTATGAAGCTTACGCGCGCCGTCCGGCCGGTCAAAGCAACCGCATTTTGCAGCGAGTTTTCCGGCAAGTGGAGTCGCAGCCAAAGAAACGGCAAACGCCGCACAAATGGCAAGCAGACAAAACATTGTTTCTGACGTAAAAACGAAATCCGGCATGATTTTATCCTCAAAGTTATACGGCCAAAAAGCCGATTTTGCGGTACACCTTGGAAAGTGTGCGACGCGCGATATACGACGCTTTTTCCGCGTTCTCCTTAAGCAGATTCTCCAAATATGCGCGATCAGCCATCAGTCTGCGATATGTTTCCTGAATCGGCGCAAGCCCGTCAGCGCAGCTCTCCCCGACAGCAAGCTTGAAATCTCCGTAACCGCGTCCGTCGAATTCTCTTTCGATTTCATCAAAAGACTTCCCTGTAAAACAGGAATAAATGGTCATCAGATTGTTGATTCCATCTTTGCCATCGGCATATCGAACCACCGTATCGCTATCCGTCACAGCTCTTTTGAATTTACGGATAATATCGTCTTTAGAATCCAATATCAAAACGCAGCCGTTCGGATTTTCATCCGACTTGCTCATTTTTTTGGAAGGATCGGCAAGCGAGCAGATCTTGGTTCCCGTTTCCGGGATATACCCCTCCGGAATCACAAAAGTCTCTCCGTAAATCTGATTGAACCGTTCCGCAATATCGCGCGTGATCTCGATATGCTGCTTCTGATCGATTCCAACAGGAACAAGGGATGCCTGATAAAGCAAAATATCAGCAGCCATCAGAGCAGGATAGGTGAAAAGTCCCGCATTGATATTTTGTGCATTTTTTGCACTTTTATCCTTAAATTGCGTCATTCTGGAAAGCTCACCGAACATAGTATAGCAATCCAGTACCCAGCCGAGCTGCGCATGAGCAGGAACATGGCTCTGCACAAACAGAAGGCTTTTTTCAGGATCAATGCCGCATGCCATATAGATTGCAACGGTTTCCATCGTCCGACGGCGTAAATCCGCAGGCACCTGGCGCACTGTGATGGCATGCATGTCCATCACAGCATAAAGAAAATTATAATCCTTGCATAAATCATTTTGCAGCTTCACCCAGTTGCGCAGCGCACCGAGATAATTTCCTATCGTAAGATTTCCGCTGGGTTGCGCACCGGGAAATGCCGTTTTTTTATCTGTCGTAAATTCCATTTATTTTACCTCAAATTTCTTGATTATCCGTAAACCCTAAGCTGTCTATGCTTACCAATATCATACCACATTCTCATATTTTTTCAAGTAGCAGAAGAAAAAAACAGATTTCAAAATCCAAAAACAGCCGTAGTAAGGGTATTTTTCATATTTAACGGGAAGGAGCCGGGCGGGAGATATGAAAAATACCATAAATTTGTGTATGGCTTTTTTGAAGATTTATGCTTATAATGTAGTATAGCACGCAGTCCTTATGATTTAAGATATCCGATACGTCTTTGTTAAGAAATCCGTTCTCTCAAAAAGACTGCTGCAAAAGACAAAATTATCTGCGGAATCTCTGCTTATATGAAAATATAATTTGGATGGTGATCATTTTGGAACTCAGTCTGATGGGACAGGATAAGCTAAAAGTCATTTTAACGCCGTTTGATATGATTAAATACGACCTCACATGCGACAAAATTGATTATGACAATACAGAAACACGGAAAGCCGTCTGGAGCATACTCGATTATGCGAAACACGAGACCGGCTTTGACGCGGCGGCGGGGCGCATCTACATTCAAGTATATCCGGAAAAAAACGGCGGCTGTGAAATTTACATAACCAAACTGCAAAAAAATGAACTCCCGTCCGCCGGCAACATGAATTACACAAATGAAAAAACGGCTGCCGTCGTTCCAAAGGAAGTCTGTGCCGTCTACCAGTTCGAGGACGCGGAAAATCTCATGCGTGTTTGTAAATTTCTCGCAAGGCGCGGTTATACAGCCAAAAGCGGCGCCTTTGTTGAAGAAATTCCTCAAAAAAAGCACCGTTACTTTCTTCTTATTTTTGAAACCGTACCTATCGCACAGGGTAAAAAGGCGAAATATCTCAGAGAAAACCTTTTTATCGGAGAGTTCGGTACCCGTTTGGAAAGCGAAAACTCCATTCCGTATCTGAAGGAGCATTGTCGGTGCTTCTGTGACGGTGATGCCGTTCACACACTCGCAGCGGTCGCAAAATAAAAAAGTTTCCTTAATAAATTCTAAAATACAATTGCAAGAAAAAGCCGTTTGTGGTAAAATAGCCGCAGACGGTTTTTTCTTATGGAAAAGCACGACTGTATTTCGAAGATTCTTGCCTGAGGCGGCGCATAAGAGGTGACATATGGACTTCAAAACACTCGACGAAATTCAAGCTTCCTGCGAAACATGCAAAGCATGCGAACTTTATAAGACAAGAACAAACATCGTGTTCGGGACAGGCAATCCGAACGCAAGGCTGATGTTTGTCGGAGAAGCGCCCGGACAGCACGAGGATGAAACGGGAATTCCGTTTGTCGGAGCGGCAGGAAAGCTGCTTGACAAATATCTTGATGCCGTGGGAATCGACCGTGGTGACGTATACATTGCAAACATTCTGAAATGCCGTCCGCCCAAAAACCGCGATCCGTTGCCGGAGGAAGAGGACTGCTGTATCGGATATCTGCGCGCCCAGGTGTCGATCATCTCTCCGCATGTGATTGTGTGTCTTGGGCGCATTGCAGCCATGCGAATCATCAAGCCGGACTTTAAAATCACATCGGAACACGGCAAATGGTTTGACCATGGCGGCCTTTCCGTATGTGCGGTCTATCATCCCGCTGCGCTCTTGCGTGATCCCCGAAAGAAAGATGACATGCTGGCGGATATGATGGCGATCAAAGAGAGGCTTGATGAAATCAAATGAATTTTGAAGCCTTACTATCGACAGCATTTTCTTTATTTCTTTTCATTCTGATCGGTTTTATTCTGCAAAAAGCCGGCATCATAAACGGAGAATTCACAAAAAAGCTTTCCGGTTTTGTTGCAAAAGCCGCTCAGCCGTTTTTGATCATATACTCTGTTATCAAACTGGAATATTCCCCGTCACATTTGAAAAACGGAATGATCGTGTTCGGTTTCTCCGTCATCCTTCATCTTTTTCTCATAGTTGCCGCAAAGTTATTCTTTTTCCGCGTAGGTGACATGGACGAGAAAAAGATTCATGAATTCGGATGTGTTTTCACAAACTGTGCGTTTGTCGGCTTTCCGATCTTAAATGCGCTTTTCGGAGAAGCGGGACTCTTTTACGGTGCGTTTTATGTAATTGTCTATAATCTCGCGGTATGGAGCTATGGCGTTTGCATCATGGCGCGCGGAAGAGACGACATCAAAATCAGCGTTCGGAAAATGCTCATCAACCTCGGAACCGTTCCCTCCGCCATCGGACTTGGCATCTATATCGCTCGTATCCCGATTCCGGATTTTCTGATGACCGTGCTTGAGAGCATGTCGAGCCTCTGTACGCCTCTTTCTCTGATTGTGACAGGAGCGCTCGTTGCGTCAATGCCGATAAGAAAATTTTTCACAAATCCGAAAATCTACTACTTCTGTGCGGTAAAACTCATTTTCATTCCGCTTATTGCAGCGTTCATCCTGCGCTTCTGCGGCATTTCCTCCCTCGTTGCAGACATTGATCTTTCCGTTTTTATGGTCGTTCTCGCCAGCATGCCGCCAGCCGCCTTTACTACGATTTTTGCAGAGCTTTATGAAACAAAGCCTACTTACGCCGCGCAGCTTCTCAGCATCGGAACTATACTCTCTCCATTCACCATTCTACTCGTCATGAAGCTGACAGAATTCATTTTATAAATCTATTCTTGCGAAGAAAACCGAAAGGAAGCGTGCCATGGCGCCGGGCACCTTGACGGAACGGGAATACCGTTTTCTCTCGGAAATGATTCACCGGCACCGGACAAAAGATAATAAACGATCAAACGGAACAAAAAGCTGGGAATTCCGCGTTTCCGACACGCTTGTCATACGCGGGGCCAAGCCGATCCGAACACCATAAAAATTCTCACGAATAGAAAAGGAGACCACTCTATGGAAACACTCGCAAACGCCATTGTCGGTCAGTCCGGCGGTCCTACCGCCGCCATCAACGCAACCCTTGCCGGCGTGATACGGGGCGCGATAGGCTGTGATGGAATCGGAAAGATTTACGGAGCAAGAAACGGCATCGAAGGCGTGTTGGAACGCCGCTTGATTGACCTTTCCAATCTGTCGGAAACCGATCTTTCCCTACTCGAACATACGCCTGCTGCCGCACTCGGTTCCTGCCGAAAAAAACTTCCTCCCGATTTTGAAGGAGACAACCGCAGGATCTACGAACAGATTCTTTCGGTTTGCCGCGAGAATCAGATCCGCTACTTCTTTTATATCGGCGGCAACGATTCCATGGATACCGTTGCCAAACTTTCCCGTTTCACAAAAGAGACCGGATATGATTTGCATGTCGTAGGGGTGCCGAAAACCATTGACAACGATCTTGCCGGCACCGACCATACTCCGGGGTTTGGTTCCGCCGCCAAATTTATCGGCGCTACCATGCAGGAAATTTTGCGGGATACTGCCGTTTATACGGTCAAAGCTGTCACCATCGTGGAAATCATGGGACGTGACGCGGGATGGCTTACCGCAGCGGCGGCGCTTCCCTCTCTTTGTACCAATGTCTCCCCCGATCTTGTCTATCTGCCGGAGGTTCCGTTTGATTATGAATGTTTCTTTGAGGATATCGAAAAAGCCTTTGAAAAGCATCCGAATGTCGTGGTTGCCGTTTCCGAGGGGATCCGCACAGCGGATGGCAGATATGTCGGAGAAGGAACGCAGAGCGGCGCTGCCGATGCTTTCGGACACAAGTATCTTGCCGGCACCGCCAAGGCGCTGGAGTATGCAGTCAAAGACAAATTCGGCTGCAAGATCCGTTCGATAGAATTGAATCTGCCGCAGCGGTGCGCTTCTCATTTTGCTTCTAGAACAGACCTTGAGGAATCCGTAAAAATCGGACGGGCTGCCGTACAATATGCCGTCACAGGTGGAAGCGGCAAAATGATGACGTTCCTCCGCAAAAAAAACAATCCCTATGAAATCGAAATTCAGGCTGCCGACATTGCCGGTATCGCCAATATCGTAAAAAAGGTTCCGCGTGAATGGATCAATGAACGGGGGAATCAGGTAACCGAAGAATGCCTGTCCTATATTGCCCCCTTAATCCAAGGAGAGCCGACGCTGATGTTTGAAAATGGACTTCCGAAACACTTTTCCTTTTGAAAACCTATAAAAAATCAAGAATGAAAAAGTACCGCTGTAACCGGTACGGAGGCGAATATGAAAGCTGTTTTCTTATCCAAACGATATTTTAATATTGATCATGTCTACAGTCCGGAACTCAGGCAAAAATTAACATCAGAGCTGAACTTCATTGAGCCTATCAAAAGTGAAGAGGAGCTTGAACGGAGAAAAACAGACACCATAGAAGTGGATTATATTTTTTCTACATGGGGAATGCTTCCGCTGACAGGAGAGCAAATCCGGATGTATTTTCCTAATCTCAAGCATGTTTTTTATGCAGCGGGCACCGTACAAGGCTTTGCCCGTCCGTTTCTGGAACTCGGTATTCCCGTACATTCCGCATGGCGCGCCAACGGAATTCCCGTCGCGGAAGTGACTGTCTCTGAAATTCTTCTTGCCAATAAGGGCTTCTTTCAGCGCCGTGTCCGTTCCCGCGAAGAGTGGCACAATGATGATCCTCATTATCATTTCCCCGGGAATTATGGTACCAAAGTTGGTCTTCTCGGCGCGGGAATGATTGGTTCCAAAGTGATTGAACTTCTAAAACCCTATCATTTGGAACTCTTAGTCTTCGATCCTTTTTTATCCGAGGAGAGAGCCTCAGCCATGGAAGTCAAGAAAGCTTCTCTGGAAGAAATATTTGAGACATGCCATGTCATTTCCAATCATCTTGCCAATAAACCGGAAACCGTCGGACTTATCAGCCGGGAGCTGCTTTCCCGTATGGGAGAGTATTCCGTATTTATCAATACAGGGCGCGGCGCGCAGGTAGACATGGTGGCACTCACCGATGAGATGAGAAGCCATCCGGGACGCACGGCACTGCTGGATGTAACCGATCCCGAAGAACCGCCGCGGGAAGGAGACGAGCTCTATCACCTTGACAATGTGTTCCTTACCCCGCATATTGCCGGCAGCATCGGATATGAAACGCACCGGCTTGCGGACTTCATGTATGAAGAATACCGGCTCATTGCGGCGGGATTGCCTGCAAAATACGAAGTAACCCTCTCCATGCTGGAAACCATGGCATAATTCGAGGACAAGAAAGGAACTCTCAAATGTACGCATACGATAAAAAAGATTCTTATACCTTTTCTTTTAGCTCGGCAGATCAGTTCCGCCTGTATCTTGAACAAAACGGATATCATATCCCGTTTTCGTATGATCTCTCCCCGCTTGCCGCGAAAAAAGCACTTTCTTCCCGCGCAGGAACCATAACGCTTGAAAATTCTCTCACCGTTCATCCAATGGAAGGCTTTGACGGTGAGACAGACGGCACGCCCTCCGAGCTTTCCCGCAGACGCTATCTGCGGTTTGCCCGTTCAGGCGCTGCGCTCATCTGGTCGGAAGCAATCTCCGTCGTCCCAGAAGCGCGCACCTCCGACCATCAGCTGATGATTACCGAGCAAAACGTAGCAGCATATGAAACTCTGGTGAAAGAAATGAAAAAAATCACAAAAGCACCGGTCATCGCTCAGCTTACTCATTCGGGAAGATTCTCAAAAAACAGTATGACGCCGCATCCGCTTCTTGCCACGCGCAGTCTGCCGTTTGAATCGGTACGTCCATGCGACAAAGATGTGCCCGTCGTTACCGATGAATATCTGGATACGCTGCCGGATGCCTATGCACGTGCCGCCAGCCTTGCCGAGCGTGCAGGATTTGATGGCATCGATATCAAGGCATGTCACGGATACCTGCTCTCAGAATTGCTATCGGCACATACACGCGAAGGAAAATACGGCGGCTCCTTTGAAAACCGGACACGCCTTCTTCTTGATATCACAGACGCAGTGCGTGCCGTACTTCGTCCGGAAACCGTGATTGCCTCACGTCTTTCTGTTTCCGATATGATCGATTATCCCTATGGGTTCGGCGTCACGGAAACAGCTCCCTTGTCGCCTGATTTTTCCGAAGCAAAAAAGCTTATCGGCATTCTAATGGAAAAAGGTCTCACCCTTATCGACATGACGATGGGCTCTCCGTATTTTAATCCGCATATCAACCGTCCTTACAATAAAGGAGGATATCTACCGCCGGAACATCCGCTGCGGGGGGTAGAACGTCTCATCGGCGCGGCAAAAGAAATTCAGGCGGAATTTCCTTCCCTCACACTGATCGGAACAGGATACAGCTATCTGCGTGAATTCGCACCGTATGTTGCAGCCGGAGTCCTGCGCGACGGGGGCGCGTCCCTCATCGGCTTCGGCCGTATGGCATTCGCCTACGACGGCTTTGCCCATGATATGATAACAGGACATATAGACAAAAACAAGGTTTGTATCGCATGCAGCAAATGCACGGAAATCATGCGTGCGGGCGGGACAACCGGCTGCCCTATTCGCGATCAGGAAATTTATCTGCCGCTTTACCGTCAATATTGTATGAAAAAATAACCGTTTTGGGAGGTGTTCATGACAGAACAATATGCCGTTCTCTCAGAATTCTATGACCGGCTGATGGAGGATATCCCCTATGATAAATGGGTCAATTTTTATCTCGCCTGCTTTGAAAAATACGGAATCGTCACGGAACGGATTCTAGATCTTGCCTGCGGAACAGGGAATATTACGCTTCCACTCGCAGCGCGCGGATTTGATGTCACCGGCATCGACCGAAGCACGGAAATGCTCTCGCTCGCCCGAAAAAAAGCAGATGACCGGAACCTTCATCTTTGTCTTTCCGAGCAGAATATCGCATCGTTTGACGGAGGCGGAAAATATGACGCCGTCATCTGCAGCTTTGACGGAATCAACTATTTAACCAAAAAAAACGATGTCTGTGCATGTTTTGCCCGTGTATATGATAGCCTTGCAGACGGCGGGATTTTTATCTTTGATATCAGTACGCCATATAAATATCGGGAGATTCTTGCCGATCACGCGTATGTCTATGATTATGATGACCTGTTCGTATCATGGCAAAATTTATACCGCGAGAAAAGCCGGCTCTGCGATTTCTATCTTACTTTTTTCGTAAAGGGAACGTCCGGATGGCATAGATTCGATGAAATTCAGCGCCAACGGTGTTATTCTCCCCGCACACTCGAGACTATACTTGCCGACACCGGATTTTCTTCGATTGAAAAGGTCGCAGACACCGATTTTTCACCGGTCTCGGAAAAAGATGAACGATGCTTTTTCATCTGTCGGAAATCTGTCCAAGGAGATGAATCATATGATAAAAAACAATGTGCTTCGTGCGATGACCCATGACGGCTCGGCACGCATTATCCTTATCAACTCGACGGAAATTGTCGATACCGCCGTCCGATACCACGCCACGGCGCCGACCGCCACAGCGGCTCTCGGGCGCGTTATGACCGCCGCATCCCTTATGGGGACAATGCTTAAGGAACCGCAAGGAAGGCTTACCGTAAAATTCAAGGGAGACGGTCCTGCCGGAACTGTGCTTGCCGTCTCTGATTACAAGGGAAACGTCAAGGGATATATCCAAAATCCGCAGGCGGAGCTGCCTAAAAAACCGAATGGGAAACTCAACGTCGGCGGTATCATCGGTCAAGGCGAGATGTGTGTCATCCGTGATGAGGGGTCTGGTGATCCCCAGACCGGATTTTGTGAAATCGTAAGCGGTGAGATTGCAGAGGATATCTGTGCCTATTTTGTACAGAGCGAACAGATACCGACAGTATGTTCCCTCGGCGTTTTGGTGGATACCGATCTTTCCTGCCGGGCAGCAGGCGGCATTCTGATTCAGCTTCTTCCCTATGCGGCAGAGGAAACCATCGCCGCCATTGAGCGTAATCTTCCGCGCATGTCCAACATCTCCTCTCTTTATGACCGAGGAATGTCAAATGAAGAAATCGCCGCTTTTGTACTGGATGGAATTGAGTATGACATCTTCGATGCATTTTCAGCGGAATACCGGTGTGACTGCAGCAGTGAGCGGATTCTTTCGGCACTCACAAGTTTCTCGCCGAAAGAACTGGATGATACTTTCCGCGAGGACAAAACCATTGAGGTATGCTGCCGGTTCTGCGATCGAAAATATTACTTTACGAGGAATGAAATTGAAAAATATTCGAAAAAATAAAATTTTTTCTCTGTAATGCAAGCAAGTAAAAATCTATCTTTACCATAGCTGAAATCCATACCATTACCATATATTTTTTACAATCCGCAGGAAAGTAAGTTTCTGTCGGGAAAATGAAGTACCTCAGTTTCGTTTCAAAAAACGCCGTAAAAAGAGGAGCCGCATGATTCGGTTCCTCTTTTTTGCTATTGAAATGCTAATAATCTTATGCTATAATGTGAATAAATGATTGTTTTTCCCTCTTCACTGCACTTTTTACATGACTATGATATTATTACTTCCAATTCAAAAAGAAGTATCCTACAGCACAGCGTATCTTTTTTTATAACACATATTTTCAGAAAATACTTTCGTGAAAATTTCCATATTCGAATATGAATCCCATCATATATTCAAAAAAGCAGTATTATAAAATAAAAGATGAAATTTTTGTGCCAGGTGAGAAAAAACAAAATTTGATACGACAAAATGACGTAAGCAAAAGAGCTTATGTCGGAAGGAGGCCCAAATGGATAACGGCGCTGCCAGCTATCGGCGTTTTCTGGACGGAGATGAAAGCGGATTTGATGAAATTATTGAGCTCTATCATGACAGCTTGATTTATTTCATCAGCCGATATGTCAATAATTTTGCAACCGCCGAAGATCTCGCCGCCGATACCTTTATGGAACTTCTGATCCATAAAAAGCGGTATTCTTTTAAAAGCTCCTTCAAAACCTATCTCTTTTCCATTGCAAGACATAAAGCAATCGATTGGGTTCGCAGGGAAAAACGCCTCTCCTATGTTCCGTCAGAGGAACTTCCGGAGGACACCACCGATATGGATATCGTAGAACGTGCCGTTATATCGGATGAAGAAAAAAGAAAAATCAAGGAAATCTCATCCAGTCTCTGCGAAGATTATGCCACCTATATCCATCTTGCCGTCTTTGAAGAGCTGGAAAACGATGATATTGCCATTATCATGAAAAAAAGCAAAAAACAAATTGCGAATTTGTCCTACAGGGCAAGAAATGCCATACGGGAAGCCATCAGAAAAGAGGGGATTCTATCATGAAAAACCGTGAAGAATTTCGCCGCACGGTACTAGAAAAAGCCGCGCGCTACGAAGCCGAAAGAAAAAACAGGAATCGAAAAATCAGAGAGTCAATCCTGCTTTGTTCCGTTTGTATCGTGATTGCCGTCAGCCTATACGTCGGCGCTATGATAAAATCCCTGACACTTGCAGAAAGTGCACCTGTTGATGGAACCTATGGCCCGAATGAGCATGGCTCCGATTATGAAATCATACCACACGATTCCACAGCCAAGACCAACGCACCGATTCAGACAACCCCTTTAGATTCCGTTCCGGAAACGGTATTTTCCGATACAACTGTCACAACACCATGCACAGATATTTCTTGTTTTGAAACAACAAATACGACAAAAGTCATTTCAGAAGATACGACCGCTCAAACAACCAATTCTACTGAAACATCAGAAACAGCTTTCCGGCTGGATTTCTCCTTAATCAGCGGATTAAGCGACTCAGAATCATTCGATACAGAAGCTTTATCGATTGGTTCCGTAACAGAGCTTACGGATTATCTGAATGATTTACACAGTCGGAATAAGATCCCTCAAATCTCTTTTCAACCCATTACCGCATACTACACAGATGAATATTTCGAAACTCACACCCTCATTGCCGTCAAAATGAAAGACATCGGACAATGCAGCCTTAGGGAAATCCATCATTCGGAAAACAGCGCTCTGTCTATGACTTTCCGAAAATCCGGCAGTACAGGAACTTCCTCTGAATCAACGATATATTATTACTTTATTACCATCGAGAAAAGAGACATTTATCAAATTGAAATCATAATAGAGCCGTAAATTGCGTATCCTGTTTTCATAAAGTCAATATCAGATCGCGGCATACATCAGCAATATTTTTCAAGGAGGTATACCATGACAAAAACCGTGTTTACCAAGTTAATGTCAGCCATTCTTGCAGGCGCTCTGCTGACACTGAGTCTTTTCTCCTGTGGGATAACAGCAAATGCCGTCGATCTAATGGCAGGAATTGAATCCCCCGACGTCAGCGGGAAATCCGCGGATGAGAAGTTTCTTTCCGCTATGGCAGATTTCTCACTGAATCTGTACCGTCAATCCAGTATATCCTGCTCTGATGGGAACAATTTTCTGATTTCGCCGGTTTCCGCTGCAGCGGCGCTTGGCATGACAGCAAATGGAGCCGACGGAAATACTAAGGCGCAGTTTGAAACGCTTTTCGGACTTTCCGCCGATGACATGAACCGCTATATGCTCCCTTATCTTGATTCACTTGCCACCAATGACAAAGGTATCAAACTTTCCATTGCCGATTCTATCTGGTTTGACAACGGTCTTACGGTAGACAGTGAATTTCTTGCCGTCAACAAAGCCTATTATCGGGCACAAATGTATCAGGCAAGCTTTTCCGATTCCAAAACCGTAGATGAGCTCAATCGCTGGGTTAAAACCAACACAGACGGCATGATCGATAAACTGCTCGAAGCTTTTCCAACCAATGCGGTCATGTGTCTTGTCAATGCCGTATGCTTTGATGCGGAATGGGATAAAAAATATGAAAAATCCGATGTCCATGACGGAAACTTTTATAATTTGTCCGGCTCCACCTCATCTGTTCCCTTTCTTCACTCTACAGAGCACAGATATATAGAAACAAGTGACGGAACAACAGGCATGATGAAATACTACAAAGGTGGAAAATATGCGTTTGTCGCTTTTCTTCCCTCCGAAGGAATCAATATCCATGATTTTATAGCAGAACTGGACGGAGAAACCTTTCTGTCTCTTTGCAAAAACGCAAAATATTCATCCGTAAACGTAAAGCTTCCGAAATTTCAATATGACTGCGATATGTCACTTGAGGAGCCCCTTATCGCCCTCGGTCTTACGGATGCTTTCGATTCGGAAGCTGATTTTTCCGGCATCAGTCAGTTTACCGGTCTTGCCATCGACGATGTCATTCATAAAACTCATATCGAACTTGATGAGAACGGAACCAAAGCTGCTGCCGTAACCGGGGTGATTATGACGGAAACCGCCGCAGAAATGCCTGAACACTCCGTCGTCTTTGACCGCCCGTTTATTTATGCGATTATCGATACCGAAACTAGTCTTCCTCTTTTCCTTGGTACAGTAACGGAACTCGGATAACTAAGTTCTAATCCGCAAAATTTTGCTATCATAGAATGGAACGTATGGCATGGTCGTTGTCAAGCATAGATGGACGATGATATCTGTCATAAACGGTCATTACCACAAAACCGATTTCATGAAAGAGTCCCGTCCAGCAGGCTGAGATTCTTTATATGGCAGTTTCGATATGGCGTTTTTAAAATTCGCTTGACGTCTACAGCGTTCCGAGGCTGTCTTTCATCATATTATAACAATCAATATTTACAACCATCCTTTGGAATATCCGGCGATAACCAAATATCTGTTTTTCCGTTATTAGCACGGGTTCTCCTGAATCATCTGCTCAAATGTCATTTTTCATCCATCAAAAACGAGGGGTACGCAGTATGCTTACCCCTCGTTTTTATATATTTTGCGGGAATCCAATCAACCCACTTTGCTGTTTTCTTCTACTGCATAAACCGGAATTCTCAAACGCCCCGTTCTGCGGCAAACGCCATCGTTTCCTCATAAGTCGGAATCGATGCCGAAGCGCCGGGACGCGATACAGATACGGATGCAGCGCAGTTTGCCAGAGCAATTGCCCGTTCGATCGGCTCTCCGTCCAGATAGAATCGCACCAAAGCAGCTGTGAAGGTATCGCCGGCAGCAGTAGTATCCTTTACCTTCACCGGGAAAGTGGGCAAGGTCACACCGCGGCATCCGTCATAAAGATAAGCGCCGGCGGAACCAAGCTTCAATACAATATATTTGGGATGCACCGTTTGATACAATGCCTGTGCGGCAGCAAGCCTCGATTTCTCATCCACCGGCTCAATTCCCGTAAAAATCTTTGTTTCCGTTTCGTTTGGAGAAAAAATTTCCACACCGGCAAGCGAGGAAAGCGGAAAATCAGGGCGCGCCGGTCCTGCGTCTACCATAAACGGAATTTTTCTCTCATGCGCAAGCTCCGAAGCATAAATGACCGCATCCTCTGAAATTTCAAACTGCACATATACGGCGTCGGGGAGACAATCGAATGCCGCTTTGATATTTTCCCGTGAAATGACGGCGTTCGCGCCGGGATACACAATGATACGATTGCTTCCATCCTCTTCTACAAGAATAGAAGCAAGTCCTGTCGGCACCTCGCTCGAAACCGCAATATGAGAAGTATCGATGCCCTCTTTTTCATAGAGTGACCGCAGGACCTTTCCGTTCTCATCGTCTCCAAGGCAGGTACAGAAAACACAGGCTGTTCCGAGTCTGGCAAAGGCAACGGCGCTGTTAGCACCTTTGCCGCCGGGAACATAGGAATAGGATAAGCTTTCCGTCACCGTTTCCCCCCGTTCCGGAACACGGCGCATCCGCTGCACAAAATCCATATTTGCCGAACTGATAACAAGAATCCGTTTCATCATTTTGTCTCTCTTTCTCTGTTTTTCGGTTCCGCTTTCCGGAATCGATTCCAAACCCGTTCAAACCATTGGTCACTTTCCGGCAAAGAGCGCACCGGCTCAAATACCGATGACACCTCGAATCCCGAAAGGATCGTGTTTTGAACAAAATTTTCATGAAAAATGTCAATTTCCGGAGGTGCGGACAGTGCACTTTCAACCGTTCCGTCAAAAATAAGATAGGAACCGCGGCTCTTTCCGCCATCCGCAATATAATCCCGCAGCGCTCCGAGATAAACAAGCTGAGTAATCAGAATATCCCGATTGATGAGCGCATCCGTCAAAAACGCCGTATCGCAAAGTTTATAATTTTTTTCAAACGAAGCAAGCTCTCTCCGGCAAGCCTGCAGAGCCGTCTCTATTTTTTCAGGATTACGTAAAAACGCCGCACAATCTGACATCCGTTCTCCATAGGAACGCCTGCGGGCAAAAACCTCGTCACGCGTCATCTCACCGCGCATGGAAAGCAGCGTTTCCATTTCCTTTTCTATCAAACCTATCATTCTATTCTCGACAGGAAGCGTTCGCGTATCCTTTGCGGCAATATCCATTGCCGCAAGCAAAGCACCCGTCTGTGTGGAATTGAGTGCGGAACCTCCCGGCCTATATACGCCGAACGTACCTGCACATTCTCCGACCGCATAAAAATGACGAAGTGTCGTACTTTCTCTGCTTCGTTTTACGGCAAGACCGCCGTTGCAATGCTGAGCGCAAACTGCAATCTCCAACATCTCACGTGAAAGGTCTATCCCATGCGCGGCATACAGCTCCACGGCGGGACGATTCATTTTCATCAGTCTGTCAATCGGCAATTCCAATACCGCGTCGGAACTTCTTAAATAGTTTTCCGCATTTTCCGGCAGACAAGCGGCGGATAATTTCCCTTCGTATTCCAAACAAGAAGGATTTCTTCTGTAATCGAGAAAAACGCGCCGTCCCATTTGTTTTTCCCGGAACACGGCAAGATCCACGCGGGATGACCCGCCTGCGATCGTTTTTTTCGGGTCAAACGGCCATTCGTATCCTTTGGAAAAAACAGCGGAAAGCATCTCGGACGCAGAAGCAAAACTTTCCGTCAAAAATTCCCTTTCCGTTCCGTCCGCATCGACAGACACATATCGGGGCAGCACCTGCTGATATGTGCCGGATAGATTCCATCGGAATTTTATCGACGCAATGCCATACTGTGATTCAGTCAGGTTGGCACCGGCAGCACCGGCTTCAAATGCAGCGCCAAGAGAGCAGGTTTGACTCTCTGGATAAACCGTGTCCGCATAAATGGCAGAAGGCCCGCCGACAGCATAGACAATATCCGACGCCAAAATCGCACAAAGCCCTATGGGATTGTTTTCTCCCTGAAATACAGAGCATAAGGTAAGAAATCCGACCGCGCAGCCGTCTTTTACAAGAATTCGAATCACTCGGTGACGATCAAGAATCGGAATCCCTTTGGAAAGGACGGATCGCTCCAGCGCTTCCGTCATATATTTGGAAGTGAGCGGACCCGCAGAAGTTGCGCGCGTTGTCGCGTCATGGTCTGTGCGATAGCCTACATACTCACCGTATTCATTCATGGGAAACGGCACACCAAGCCCCACCAGCTTGAAAAAGCATCTCATAGAAAGCGCGGCATCCGACAGCGCGATATCCCCGTGCATGGAGCCGCCGCACATCAAAGAGCGTGCCATATCATAGACAGAATCGGGAATTCCTCCCGCCGTATTCAGCTTATAATAGGTCTGCTTATCGGAGCCTGTATTGCGCGATGTACCCATCCGCCGTCCCTCCGTTACGATGAAAACATCCGTAACGCCAAGTTCATAAAGCGAATCTGCTGTACCATAGCCTGCAGCGCCGCTTCCGACAACGGCAGCTCTCGCACGAAATACCGGAATCCGATATTTCCCTGCCTTGATTTCCTCCATATCCACCTCTTACAGCGTACGCAAATGAAAGCCGCCGTCTACGTTGATAACCTCTCCTGTCGAATACGGCAGCGCACCGGATGCAAGCGACTTCACGGCACACGCGATATCCTCCGGCGTGCCCATACGCGCAATCGGAAGCAAGCCGCCCGAAATCTGCGCTTCATATTTTTCCGAAACCGCAGCCGTCATATCGGTTCGGATAATACCCGGACGAATTTCATAAACATGAATTCCGTATTCGGCAAGACGCACGGCGAATAGTTCCGTCGCCATGGAAAGCCCTGCTTTCGATATACAGTATTCCCCGCGATTGATACTTGCAGTATAGGCCGACATCGAGGTAACATTGATGATCATATTCCCGCAGGAAGCAGCAATCATCCTGTTTGCAGCATACTGTGTGAGGAAAAATGTACCCTTCAGATTGATATCGAGAAGACGCTGCATGCTTTCTTCCGTCATCTCGAGAATATCTCGGCGTTCTGTGGGTGCCACACCGGCGTTGTTGACCAAAATATCAAGCTTTCCAAAATGCTCAAACACCGTGTCAACAAGACGGATTCTATCCTCAGAAGATGAAATATCCGCGCTGACATAAATGGATTCCGGCGAGATTTTTTTCAGCTGTTCAATGTATTCCTCTGCCTTTTGCGATTCCGCACGTGCCGCGGCAATCACCGTAAAACCATCGGCAGCAAGCCCTAAGGATATCGCACGTCCAATACCGCGCGAAGCTCCTGTTACAATGACTGTTTTTTTCATATTTTCCTCTCCGAGTTCTGTGACATCACAGGGGCGTAATCTATGTTCCGTCCCCATGTCTTATTTTTCCGCAAGCCGCCCCAGCACATTGACATAACCGTCATTCCCATCCCGGAAACATCCGTTGACGCGTGTGATAGTTGCCGTGCTAAGTCCGGTTTTCTCTACAATATCCGCGTATTTTTCACCTTCGGAAATCAGCTTTGCTGCGAAAAGCCGTTTCGACATCTCACGCAGTTCCGTCTTTGTGCAAAGATCGCCGAAGAAATCGTAGCATTCCTCTACTGTTTTCAGTGTCAGAATCCCCTCAAATAAAAAATCGAGCTTTTCATCACGGTTCCCCTTTGCCATAAACATCCCTCCGATTTTGTATTTTAATATATTATCATAATAACACAAAAGGACATAAAATGCAAGAGGTTTTCATAGAAAAGGAGTCGTTCCGTCCGGAAAATAAACTTCTGTACGGCAAACGGAATAATCATCCTCCCCCGCAGGAATCCCGATTGTATCCGCCAGAAAATCAATGAGATATTTCGGATTGACAAAAGACTGCTCCCCGCAGGAAAGTCTGACGGATAACGCAAGAATGTTGGACTGCTCTATAACAGACAAAATTTTGACATAAGGAGTGATATCCGTTTGGCGCGTTCCGGTTTTGGTGGTCTTTTCCACCGTGATGCTGCCGGAAAGTGCCTCAAGAACAGCTTTTTGACAGGGCTCTGTATGCGTCCTTTCCACGCGGATTTCATAATCTGCCCATCCGATTTCCGAAAACTTTGTTCGAGGCGTATAGGCAGCAAGCGCACGCAGACCTTCCGGAAAAACAGCATTCAGCCGCTCGCAGATTATCTCCGGCGCAATCGATTCCGTAATCTTGAAATCCATAAATTCACAAAGACTTGCCGTACCGACGGAAAGTGGCAGAGAAAAAACGGTTTTGGGGTGTGGATTGAACCCCTGCGTATACCAGATGGGAAGTTTGGATCGAATAAACGCCGATTTTACCGTACGGTTCAGATCCAAATGGGAAATAAACTTGAGACTTCCCGTTTTGGAAAATTTCACTCTTATTTTTGCAGGCTCGGACAACATGAGCGTTCACCTCCCAATCGATCAGCGCCGCAACCGTTGCAGGACTCGCGGCAGTTTTTTGTCGGGATCGCCTCATACGCGCGGTGCCGCTCGCGCAGGAGAAAGGCTTTGGATACCCCGATATCGATGTTGTCCCACGGAAGAATTTCATTTTCCGCGAACTCACGATTGGCATAAAAAGCGGGATCAAGCCCGACAGTATCAAAGACTTCCATCCATTTATTATAGTCAAAATGCTCGTCCCAGCTATCAAAACGCATTCCCTGACGATGCGCTTCAGCAAGCACCGCATTCAGCTTTCGGTCACCACGGGCAAACACCGCTTCTATCCGGCTGACACGAGCGTCGTGATAATTGTACTTGATTCTTCGGTCCGTAATTTTCCCAGTCAGATATTTCTGCTTCTCAAGAAGAGTTTCCATGTCACATTGCGGCTCCCATTGAAACGGGGTAAACGGCTTTGGAATAAAGCATGCGGCGGAAATGGTGACTCCCGGCGATTTCTTCGGTCTTCCCGGTGTATGATAATACTCTTCAATCACATGCTCGGCAAGTTCTGCGATACCGTCCAAATCCTCATTGGTCTCTGTTGGCAGCCCCTGCATAAAATAAAGCTTCACCTGTGATTTTCCGCCTTCAAACGCAGTGCGGCACGCCCGCATCAGGTCCTCTTCTCTTACATTTTTATTGATTACGTCACGAAGTCTTTGTGTTCCCGCCTCCGGAGCAAACGTAAGAGAACCGGTCCGCACGGTAGAAATTTTGTCCATCAGTTCCTTGGTAAAACTGTCTACGCGCAGAGAAGGTAGGGAAAGAGAAATCTTTCTGTCATCCGTCCATGCAAGCAGCTCGTCCGTCAGTTTTTCAATACAGCTGTAATCGCTGATGCTGAGGGATGAAAGTGTCATTTCATCATAACCGGTAGCATCGGCAAGCGTCATTGCCGTTTGGCAAAGTACTTCCGGCGATTTTTCCCGCACCGGCCGCCACACCATGCCTGCCTGACAGAACCGGCAGCCTCGGATACAGCCTCGGTAAACCTCTAAGGTAATTTTATCCTGCACCGTTTGGATAAACGGCATCACCAGCGTTTTTGGATAAGGCGCTTTATCCATATCCTTCACAATTCTCTTTTTGATTTTTACAGGGATATCTTCATATTTTGCCTTCACAGAAGCAATCGTCCCATCATCATGGTACGAAACTTCATATAAGGACGGTACATAAATTCCCTCAAGTTTTGCCGCGTCATGCAGAAAATCCGATTTGTGAAATCCTTTTTTCTTATGCTCTTTATATAAGGAAACCAGCTCGCAGATGACCTCTTCTCCCTCTCCGATCATAAAAAGATCGAAATAATCCGCAATCGGCTCGGCGTTGTAGGTACAGGGACCTCCTCCGACAACAAGAGGATCTGTATCACCGCGTTCCGAAGCAAGCAGCGGAAGACCCGCAAGTTCCAGCATATTCAATACATTTGTATAACAAAGCTCATATTGCAAAGAAAAGCCAATGATATCAAAGACAGAGATCGGATCCCCGCTTTCATGCGCCCAAAGAGGAATTCCTTGCGTACGCATACACGCCTCCATGTCCACCCACGGTGCATATACGCGCTCACACCACGTATCATCCCTGGAATTCAGAACGTCATACAAAATCCGGACACCGAGATTGGACATTCCGATTTCATAGGTGTCGGGAAAACAAAACGCGAAACGAATCTCGACCGCATTTTTATCTTTCAGGATTTGTCCCCACTCTCCGCCCGTATAACGCGCGGGCTTTTCCACGCTTCTTAAAATTTTCTCCGGTATTTTCACAGAATCCTCCGTTTTATGTGTTTGTATAAATGATTTTATTCGTTTGTATCATTTTGTTCCCGTTCGACAGACGGGACGCATTTTACAATAATCACACGGGCTTTTCCCGTTCGTGACAAGCGGTCGCGCACAAGCGGCACCATGCTTCAGTTCGGAGGCATAGCGCAAAACCGTTTGCGTGACTTCCTGCTTCAGTTCACAAAAGGCTTCCAAACCAATCAGATTCGCCTTATCTTTTTCCAAATCCTGTGCTTTCACAGGAATCCATTTTCCATTAAGACTAGGATCCATCGCCCGAAGGATCTCTTCATTTTTCAGGAAAAGGCCGCTGGCACGAATATCCGCGTCTTCCTGTTCCGTCTCCTCGCCGACTTTCAAATCAACCTGCGGCGGTTTTATCCCGGAATAGAGCACACCCGCAGGAGCAATCGGTTTCCCATAGTGTTCTTCGCCGTTTTCCCAAAGGGAAAAAAGATATAGGAGCATTTGCATATCGAGTCCCAGCTTTACATTCCGGATATCGAATATTTTATCGCCCGTTTTGTAGTCCACGACTCGGAGATACAGCTTCCCATCTCCCTCATAAGCGTCCACCCTGTCGATTTTGCCGCGCAAAGAAACGGACACGCCGTCTCCTTCCAGCTTCATCGGCAGAACAGCTCCGCGTCCCTGTCCGATCACCAGTTCAAAATCACACGGACGGAACGAGGAAACATCCATCTCTTCCTTGATACGCCTGGCAAACAGCAGAGCGCTGCGGCACAGATAACGGAATAAATGCCGGAATCGCCCAGGCAGCACAGCAGCATCAGCATGAAAAACGGACGCAATATACTCTTTGGCAATGGCGTCGATTCTCGCAGAAAGCTCCTCCGTGCCGCCGTCTGCGATCCACTGCACTGTTTTTTCCAATACCACATGCAGAAAACTTCCGATATCCACCGGACCAAAACGAACCGGCATGCTGTCCTGAAGTTTCAGCTCATATTCACAGAAATAAGAAAATCTGCATTTGATATACCTTTCCAGTCTTGTATAGCTGGTAGAAAGTCCCCCGCCGAACAGTTCATCGGCACAGGCGGGAGAAAGCCGGCAGTCCACAGCGGAAAGAGGCATTTTTGCATATTTCAGTTTTTCCGCATAAGTATCGTCCGCCTCATAATATTCGCGCAGTGCGCGTCCGAGATTTCCGTCATCCGTGAGAGCACACTCAAAAGACGCTGCCCGTCCTTCAATCAAGTCCACAGGATCGGAAAGTTCAAAATCGAAAATTTCAAGCTTCGGGAACAGAGCGCGGATGCGCTTGACACCAACGGATTCCCTCTGCTCCGTTCCAGAAAGCGAATAATGGGCAAAACTGACAAACAACCGCTCCGACGGCAGCGATGCCGCACGGTAAAAATAATACAGTTCCTCCGCAATCCGGCGCTCCGTTCTGTCCGTAAACGCAATGCCCTGTTTTTCAAGCTGAAGCTTTTCATACTCTGAGAAAAGTCCGTTTTCTCCCACTCTCTGAGGGAAAACCCCTTCGTTTGCACCGAGAAGATATACATATTTCGGATGCCCCGGCACAGTTTGCGAAGCCGAAGAAATGGTAACCTCGTCCACGGATGTTGGGATTTTTCCGATATCCGTTTCAAGAAGAATCATCTGGAGCATCTGCGAAAACTCCGGGATCTGCACTTCCGCATCTCCCGAGGATACGACAAGTTGGTCCAGCGCACCGCAGAAAACATTCCAAAGCTGAACCGTTTCAGAGGCATAAGCCATATCCCCGCAAGCCTTGGCTTTCTCTGCCTGCGTCATCAGCGCTTCCGGCACGCCGAGTCCGGACAAAAAATCGAACAGCAGCGCCGCACGGTCTCTGACCGTTTTCACCGTGCGTCCGGCGGCGCTGAACGCTTTGAGCGGAGAAACCACGCGACGGCGGATATCCGAAAGCAAGATAAGGGTGTGCCTGTCCTCCTCCGTTAAAGATGCCCCATAGCCGTGAGGACTCATGTTCCATTCGTCCTCTCCGTAAATCCTCTTACCGCGCAAATTCCATTTGACAATATAATTTTCAAAAAGGCTTATCTCATCTGCAGTAATACCTGCAAGTCCCGTTTTGATATAAGAGATAACATCTTCTCCCCGGAAACCTCTCTCACAAACGGCAAAAGCGGAAAAAATCAGCTTCACGAGCGGTTTTTCCGTCATTTCCACGCGGTCGGAAAGAAAATACGGAATTTCATATTTCCGGAACACAGCATCTGTAACGCCTTCTGCCTGTGCCGCATCACGTACAATAACAGCAATCTCCCGGTATCTTGCTCCGCCGCGTACAAGACGCAGAATATCAATTGCCGCCGCCTCCGATTCCGCAAACGCATTCGCCGCGCGCAGAAGGCGGATATCCTTCGGCGTCTTCTCCCAAAACGTGTGCACGCTGCCGGTACCCGCAATATGCTCGGAAAGGAAGGCGAGCTCTCCGCTGTGGTACCGCCGGGTTCCTCGTAAAGAAATGTCTCTTATTTCGTTTATTTTCCCTGCACGCTGCGCTGTGCGGCGGAGTCTGCGGTCCGTATCAGCAATCAATCCTGCAGAAATATCATCCGCCTCGTCCGGCAGATACGGCAAAGTTATGTATACGTCCTTCGCACCGGATATCATATAGAACAAAATATCATACTGCTGCGCTGAAAAAGAAGTGAAAGAGTCAATAAAAACCGTACTGCCGCAAAAAAAATCGTTTTCGCTCAAAAGGTTTGACGCTTTGGAAAGGATCCCGTCCGGGTCCTCCCATTTCGCGGCAATCTCCGCGTCAAACGCTGCAAAAATGACACTCAAATCGGAGGTTTTCGCTCGAATCGGCGAATGCTCGTCAAATGAATCGGCCGCATGGGCAAGCTCGCCCGGCGTAATTTTATTCTGATACAGTTCAGACCGCACTGCCGTCAGCTTTTCAATCAGTCCCAATCCGCAGGTGCCTCCATACTCCGAAAGTGTAGGAGAAAGCGCCTCAAGAACATTGCGCATCATCAGCTTTTTTGCTCCGGCGCCGATGTAATCCGCACAAAGTCCGCCATATCGTCGGAATATATAATTGCAAAGACGCCGGAAGGTGACAACGTCGATGTTTCCGGCATTTCCGACATCTGCAGCACGGCTCTCTGCCGCAACCGCTTCCCTGTCCGGCACAAGCAGAAACACATGTCCTGTCCTCGCCGCCTCTGACATCCGGGAATCTATCCATTCGCTTTTTCCCGAACCGCTTCTGCCGTAAACAAACCCGATCATCGACGCACACCTCCTTCATGTGATTTTAACAATCCGTTTCGTACCCGAAATTCCAAACCGCTTTGCAAGCGAGAAATAATAGCTGGTATGAATCAGATAAACATTTCCCCCAACCGCTCTCGCACCGGAAAATCCGCAAAAAGAAAGCGAACGGGAAACGACAAGCACAACGCCTTCTTCTGAAAAATCCCGCACCATAGCAGAAAAATATCCGCTTCCGCGATGCCGCTTCGGCGCAAACAGAACATATAAACGCTGTCCGGCAAAAATCCGTTCAAATGCGCGGTTCCATTTTTTATGCGCAAAAAAGCCGACTACCGCCACCACCGCAGACAAGACAAGCGCCGCAGGCAGCAAAACCGTAAGAATTCCAAGCGTCAGAATCACTTGTGCGCTGATTCCGAGGACCGCGGCAATCCCCGTGACAATTGTCCACAGCTTGGACGCAAAAAAAAGATTTCTCACGGCAAACGATGTTCGGTCGTAGAACCGGAAAGCGCGGCTCGACTTCAGCGAAAGCATCAGATAACCGAAATACGTTCTCGACCGCGATACGGTAAGATTACGGACCGCGTCCTGCATAACAGCCGAAGATTCTCCGTCCCGGGCGGCACCCCTGTCTCCAAGCTGTACCGTTCGGTGACGCAAATATTCGTTTTCACGCCGCAGCCGACGATTTTCTGATTTTAATTGGCGCAGTTGTTTGCGAATTTCCTTTTCTGTCAAATTTTTCACCTCTTAGGATTTAATTTGTATCGCTGAGGTTAAAAATATACAACATTATTTTTCAAAAATATCCAGATTGCGCAGCAGCGGCTCCCTGCCACGCCAAGAAAACGCACGGCGGCGAAATTCCTCCTCATCCATATCGGAAAGTCTCTTTTTTGTCAGGACGGGAATCCTATCCTCATGAAAAAAGGCAATCGGCGTCTGCACACCGGATGTCAGCGCCGCTTTTGTCATCGGACAGGCAAGCTGGCAGATATCACAGCCCCACGCATATCCGTATTTTTTTAGATAAGCTTCTTCCTCTGCGGTAAGCAGTCCCTTTTTCTGTGTTACGGCGGACAGGCACTCCAGTCCGTCTTTTGTCATGGGACAGGCGCTGCGGCATACGCCGCAGTGAGAACAAAAAGAAGGCGCAGGTGTCCCACCGGAAAAGCCCAAAGTCTCCGGCAGGACACCGGAAAGAATTTCCGCAACAAAAACAAAAGAGCCGTATTTTTCGTTGATCAGCATAAAATTGTCTCCGATAACACCAAGTCCCGCCATGGAAGCAGCAAGATTTTCTCGGATCGGCGACTTATCCGCAAAGCCGAGAAATCGTTCTCCGTATTGCTTTTCTAATATTGGGATGATACGTGAAAACAATCCTTCACAATATACGTGATAATCGCGGGAACGTGCATAAAACGAAACGTTTCCTTCTCCGTCGTTTACAAAATAAGGAATCAGAAAGATGATTGCCGTCTGAATCTTTTCGGCGGAAACGCCACGGCGTTCTATGACATCCGGTCTGCGGCAGGTGCAAGCCGAAAACGGAATCACACCGAAATATTCTATTTTTTCTTTGGCAAAAACAGTTTTGAGTAAGTCCCGCATCCCATATCTTCCGTTCCTTTCGCAAATTTTTCCCTTGATTACACAAGATATATGTGCTATAATGTATATATGGAGACAATACAGTCCCCCTTTTTTCCGGCGGTGATCCCGCCGCTTTTCCAAAAAAGCAATCTTTCTGTATGGCTTTTATTATAGCAGAAAATTCCGATAAATCAACATGAAGAAAAAAGTTATACGGAATTTTCGCACAAAAAAACTTAGGAATTTGCTCATTTTCCATTTTATATTTGCCGCCGGCATTCGGCGTGAAGGAGACGATATGGCAAAAAAAAGCAACACATATGATGACAAAAGCATTACGATGCTCAAAGGCGCGGCAAGAGTTCGCAGCCGTCCGGCAGTCATCTTCGGTTCGGACGGACTCGAGGGCTGCGAGCATTCCGTATTTGAAATCCTCTCCAACGCCGTAGACGAAGCAAGAGAGGGGTACGGCAACAAAATCAATGTCACCGCCTATCATGACGGTTCCATCCGGATCGAGGATTTTGGGCGGGGGGTTCCGCTTGACTTCAATGAAAACGAAGGAAAGTACAACTGGGAGCTCGTTTACTGCGAGCTATACGCAGGAAGCAAATACAACAACAACGACGGAGAGGAAGCGCTCTATAAATATTCGCTGGGACTCAACGGTCTCGGTGCCGCCGCCACCCAATACAGTTCGGAATTCATGAAAGTACAGTCATACCGGGGCACAGAAATGCTCGAAATGAATTTCAAAAAAGGCGAACCGGACGGTGAGCTTATCCGCACGCCTCTTCTGTCAAAGAAAGAACAGCGAACCGGTACCGTCGTTTACTGGAAGCCGGATCTTGAGGTTTTCACCTCCACCGACATTCCGAGGGAATACTATGAAACCATATTAGACAAGCAGGCAATCGTCAATGCCGGTTTGCATTTTCATTTCCGCTTTCAGAATGCGGACGGTACCTTTGAAGAAAAGGAATTCTATTATGAGCACGGCATTGAGGATCAGATTCTCCGTACCGTCGGAGACACCGCACTGACACCTCCCGTGCTTTGGAAAACGGAAGCCAAGGGACGCGACCGCGCAGATAAACCCGAATACAGCTTTAAAGCGGAAATCGCCTTTTGCTTTTCCAATACGGTAAACCTGATTGAATATTACCATAACTCGAGCTTTCTCGAACACGGAGGTTCTCCCGATAAAGCTACGCGTGCCGCTTTTGTTTATGCCATCGACAAATATCTGAAAACGGCAGGAAAATACAACAAAAACGAAAGCAAAATTACATTCGGTGATATCGAGGACTGTCTGGTCCTTATCATCAACAGCTTTTCCACGCAGACCTCTTATGAAAATCAAACAAAAAAAGCGATTTCAAACGAATTTATCACGGAGACGCTGACAAACTTTTTAAAGCATCAGCTCGAAATCTATTTTATTGAAAATCCCGCCGATGCGGAAAGAATCACCTCTCAGGTATTGGTGAATAAGCGCAGCCGCGAAAACGCGGAAAGCACAAGACTCAATCTGAAAAAGAAGCTTTCCTCGCAAAATGATCTGGCAAACCGGGTAGAAAAATTCGTTGCCTGCCGGAGCAAGGATCCCGAACGCCGGGAGGTCTATATTGTAGAAGGCGACTCCGCTATGACATCCTGTAAACTCGGACGGGACGCCGAATTTCAGGCAATTATCCCGGTCCGCGGGAAAACGCTGAACTGTTTGAAGGCAGGCTATGACCGGATTTTCAAAAGCGACATTATCGTTGATCTTCTGAAAGTGATCGGCTGTGGCGTCGAAGTCAAGGCAAAAGGCAACACGCAGGGCGTTTTTGATCTTTCCCAGCTGAAATGGAGTAAAATCATCATCTGTACCGATGCCGACGAGGACGGCTTTCAGATTCGCACACTGCTGCTTACTTTGTTCTACCGGCTTCTTCCCACCCTGATCAAGGAAGGCAAAGTTTATATCGCAGAATCTCCTCTATATGAAATCACCTGTAAGGACAATATCTATTTCGCCTATGATGAAAACGAAAAAGCGCAAATTGTATCCAAACTCGGAAATGCCAAATATACGCTTCAGCGTTCCAAGGGACTTGGCGAAAATGAACCGGACATGATGTGGCGGACAACCATGAATCCGGAAACACGTCGGCTGATCAAGGTCATGGAAGCAGACAGGGAAAAAACCGAATACATTTTCGAAACTCTGCTCGGCGACGATCTTGATGAACGCAAGCGCTTCATCGCGGCATACGGCAAGGAATACATTGCCGAGGCAGACATTTAACGAAAGGAAAGAACGATCATATGGCAAAATCCAGAAAAAAGCCCGAAAAAAAAGAGATCGTCCCCGCTGAAATCACACTTCAGCCCATCACCGATACGATTGAGAAAAATTATATGCCGTATGTCATGAGCGTCATCGTATCCCGTGCCATTCCGGAAATCGACGGATTCAAGCCATCTCACCGCAAGCTGCTTTACACGATGTATAAAATGGGACTTCTCACCGGTCACCGCACCAAAAGCGCAAATGTTGTGGGACAAACCATGCGTCTCAATCCTCACGGAGATATGGCGATTTATGAAACGCTTGTCCGCCTGACACGCGGAAACGAAGCGCTGCTTCATCCGCTCGTCGACTCCAAAGGAAGCTTCGGGAAGGTATACAGCCGTGATATGGCGTTTGCCGCATCCCGTTACACAGAGGTCAAACTCGATCCCATCTGCAATGAAATTTTCCGCGGCATTGATAAAAACGCCGTCGATTTTGTCGATAATTATGACAATACAATGAAAGAGCCTGTCCTGCTCCCTACAGCTTTTCCGAATATTCTCGTTTCTCCCAACATGGGCATCGCCGTCGGCATGGCAAGTCAAATCTGCTCTTTCAATCTCGGAGAGGTCTGCGACGGTACCATTGCCGTCTTAAAAAACCCGGACACAACAACCGATGAGCTGCTGGAGCTCATCAAGGCGCCGGATTTTTCCGTTGGCGGACTGCTTATCTACAACCGAGACCGCATGCGTGAGGTCTATGAGACCGGACGCGGCAACATCACCCTTCGTGCCCGCTATGTTTATGACAAAGATGCAGGCTGTATCGATATTGTGGAGATTCCCTATTCCACTTCTATCGAGGTAATTATCAAAAAACTCACGGACATGATCAAAGCAGGCTCGCTCAAAGAAGTCACCGACGTGCGCGACGAAATCGATCTCAACGGCTTCAAGCTGACCCTTGATCTCCGCCGCGGAACCGATCCCGACAAACTGATGACAAAGCTCTATAAAAAAACACCTCTTCAGGACGCTTTTTCCTGTAATTTCAACGTACTGATTGACGGTGCCCCCCGAGGACTCGGCCTACGCGGCATCCTCGACGAATGGATCCGGTTCCGTATGAACTGCGTCAAAAGAGAATTGTCTTTTGATCTCGACAAAAAATGCGAAAAGCTTCACCTTCTGCTCGGACTCGGCGAAATTCTGCTTGATATCGATAAGGCAATTCGGATCGTCCGGGAAACGGAAAAAGACGAGCAGGTCGTTCCCAATCTGATGGAAGGCTTTGGCATCGACGAGGCACAGGCGGAATACATTGCGGAAATCAAGCTTCGTCACCTTAACCGCGAATATATTCTTGAACGCATCAAAGAAATTGAACAGCTTCAAAAAGAAATTGCAGAGCTCAAATCCATCATCGAATCTGAGCGCAAGCTGAAAAACCGTATCATCAAGGAGCTTGAACAAATTAAAGCAAAATATGCGGTGCCGCGGAAAACCAAGCTGATTTTTGAAGACAGCGTTGAAGAATATGACGAAAAGGACTTCGTAGAAAATTACAACGTAAAACTGCTCCTGACCCGCGAGGGCTATTTTAAGAAAATCACACTTCAATCTCTGCGCGGCAGTGACGAGCAAGCACTAAAACCAGGAGATGAAATCATGCAGACGGAGGATTCCGATAATCTTTCCGAGCTTTTGTTTGTCAGTGACAAACAAAAAATCTACAAATCCAAGGTCAGCGAATTTGAACCTAAAAAAGCTTCCCAGCTCGGCGATTATGTTCCGGCAAAGCTCGGCTTTGACGAAGGAGAACGCGTTATGGCAATGCGGGCGCTCACCTCTTATGAAAAAGAGCATTATTTTGTCTATGTGTTCGAAAACGGAAAGGGCGTGCGTATTCCTGTATCCTCTTATGAAACCAAAGCGTCGCGCAAAAAGCTCGTCGGTGCCTATTCCGACGCTTCCCCGCTTGTCGGCGCATTTTATGAAGACGCCCCCTTTGACCTTTTGCTGGTAAACGACGCCGGCAAAGCGATTTATATCAGTACAAAGCTGATTCCCGAAAAAGCAACGAGAACCGCTTCCGGCGTAACGCTGTTTTCACTGAAAAAAGGACAGAAGGTCATCCTCGCGACCCGTACGCCGGAAACATTATACCGGAATTTTGAAAAATGCAGAAAAATAAAAGTTCCCGCGACAGGGACATCCATTGAAAAAGCAGGAGAAAAATCATAAAAAGGAGGCAGTCCGTTATGAAGGTTCTTATCGCAATGAGAGATGCCGTCTACGCCAGAATGCTTGAGCTGGAATTTTCCGAACGGGGGATCGACTGCCTTTTTTACACCGGAGAAGACGACATCGATATTCAGGACGATATCCGTCTTGCCGTCATCGACGCGGGACTACTGTCTTATGCAAAGATTCTATTGCCCGGGCAGTGCGAAACGGTAGTAATCGGCTATCCCGAGGAACTTGCCCGTATCCCAACGCAGGAGCTGACTCGCTATTACGCGGTTGTGCGTCCGCTTGTAATGGAAGATTTTTTGAATGCCGTCTTCATTTCCCATGAGGAAGACAACAGACAGGAACTGCGTTCGCAGAAACGAAAAAATCCCTCTCAGTTCCTTGCGTTGGATGAAACCATTCGCGCTGCTTATTATAAAGGAGAGAAAATCAATCTCACCGCGAAAGAATTTGCCCTGCTTCGCCTGCTGCTTGAAAACAAGGGAAAGCCCGTTTCCCGACAAGAAGCGCTCACTGCAGTATTCGGAGATATCAATTCAGACACAAATGTTGTAGATGTCTATGTAAATTATCTTCGGACAAAGATTGACAACCGGTTTCGGATGAAACTGATATCCACCGTGCGGGGCTGCGGATACATGATTGCAGACTGAATGATTGCCTTTTCACAAAAATCCTTTCAAAATCTGCATTTTTTTCATATTTGTGTATAAGTCCCGAAATTTTGGCGACAATAGAAACAGTTCACAAAGCCGAAAGGCGGAAAGGAATTGTTTTTATGAATCAAAATCAAAAGAAAAAGCAGATGACGCGTGGACTTACCATTGGGCTGGCGCTTCTTGTTGTCGCCGCAATCTGCATTACCGTAATTGCCGTCGTATCCAGCAGACGTTCTAAACCCGGTCCTTCCAATACCACCGGCACACAGAATACGAATCAGACGACAAAAAATCCGAATCCGGAAGAAACCACAACCGATCCTGATGATAAGCCCATTGTTGCCGACGAGGTAACTTTCATTTCTCCTATGACAAACGGCAACATATCAAAGGAGTGGTCTGCCGAAATTCCGGTATATTCCGACACAATGGAAGACTACCGCGTGCATTTGGGCGTTGACATTGAGGCCGACGCCGGAACCCCCGTCTATGCAGCGGCGGACGGGATCATTGAGAGTGTAGAATTTGACCCCATGATGGGACAAACCATCGTGATTTCTCATGCTTCAGGATATAAATCCGTATACAGAAACCTGCAGACAAATATCCCGGAAGGAATTGTTGAGGGAGCTGTCGTGGAGGCAGGCGATGAAATCGGTGCCGTCGGTGATACCGCACTTGTAGAAATATCACAGTCTCCTCATCTTCATTTTGAAATCTATAAAGATGACGCATGCGAAAATCCGCTCACTTATGTCACTGTAACCCCTATTGATGACGAAACGTATTACGAAGATTAAACCAACCATAATCATAAAAAAGGAAGGCGGCGGCCTTCCTTTTTTATTGTATATTTGTCATTTTCCCTGTCGGACGTGCATATTTATGAATTACAATCATTCTATGAGCACAAGCGGAATTCAGGATTATAAAACAAAAAAAATATACAAAATCTCCTTTAAATCCTGACACGCCATTATTTTCAAACATAGGAAGTCTGTCCGTTTTTCTTAGCATACTATATGAAGAATATTCACACATTTTTTACAAAAAAAGTATCAAAAGGCATAAATTTATCGCAAATCAAATGGTTTTTTAGACACTATTTTTTTATAGGTATTGACAAAATTCAAGTTTGGTGATACAATAACAGTAATCACGGTGCGAGGTATTTTCAGACGATATCTTGTACGGTAAGAAAAATCTTTAATTTAAAAAAAGGAGATTCTATTTTTATGAAGAGACTTTTATCACTCTTGTTGGTAGCTGTTATGCTCTTCGCTGTACTTGCTATGGTCGGCTGTGACGGAAAAGACGAGACCACCACCGCAGCTCCCAGTACTTCGGAAACAACCAGCAACTCAGAAACAACCACATCTTCTGAGACAACCACATCTTCTGAGACAACCACGTCTTCGGAAACAACCACATCTTCGGAAACAACTACATCTTCTGAGACGACCGAGACGACAACAAGCGGAACAACTGCCACCGATCCTGGTGACGAAACAACCATTCCGACAGGAACCACACTGGCTGTCTTTGATCGCTTCGATTTCGGTACAAAAACCAAAGCAGAAGCCAATGGACACACTTCTCACGAATATTTGACCAGCATTCTTGAGTACGATTCTACTGCTCTTTCTATTGAATATACAGAGGATACTATCGTCATTTGGGCAACCAAAGATTATTCAAGCAGCATGGATCTTCGTGCGTTCGCTCTCAAATTCCCGGATATCATTACATATGATTTTGACGGTGAATTGAAACCGGGCTGGGGTACATGGAACGGATATCCGCTCAACACCTCTAACATCGGTAAGTCTTGGATCGGTCAGTATCAGTACATGAAGATTCGTATTCTCAATCCCACAAGCAACAATATGATTTCAATGGAATTTGCAGTTCCCGGTCAGTCTTTCTCCACGACGCAGATCGCTACTTATATGTATCTGCAAGGAGGAGCTCCCTCAACAACCAGTGAACACAATCTGACAACCACACCGACCAATGAATGGAGAAATTACACTTACGATTTGATGTTCCTTGCAGGAGCAGGTCGTGACATTGCGATGGGCAATGCAACTACCTATATTGGCTGTGTAGAACTCGCCAAGAATCAGGGCGGTGTCAGCGGAAGCAACTGGGCATGGTCTGCAAGCCTTAAAATGGCTGCTTTGAATTTCCACTTGCTCGGTGCTTATGGTCCTAAAGGAGCCAATTCCAACGGAGATACCAGAAACAACATCAAACGCGGTGATCATGTTGAAGTTGACTATATCGTCTTCGGATGCACAATTGAACAGCTTGACGGTTACACCAGCTATCTCGAGGATTCTTCCCTCGCAGGTTAAGTTTTCAACAAATATTTTAAAGGCGCTTCTAATTGAAGCGCCTTTATTTTTTTGAAAACATTTACAACGCTGTCCAGCGCATAACATTTCAGTCAATTGCAAAAACTCAAATTGCGGAAAAGTAAATACAATCTCATTTTGCGGTTTTTATAAGATAAGCAATATTTCGATGTTTAAAGATTCAAAAGCATCTAAATGTATAAACATCTTCAAAGCCGCAGGGCTAAATCCGCACGATATTATTAGTAAGAAATGTCGTCAGTTTTCTTACTGACGGCGGAATGGACCACACAACATGAAAAAATTTCTGATTGTTATACTCAGCCTGCTTGTATTAGCGCTCTCTCTTACCGGCTGTTTTGGAGATATGGATGAAACGACATCAACGGCAGGAACAAGCAGTAAAGAGACAACTTCTGGAAGTTCCAGTACAACAAGCAGCACATCTCACAATGAAAGTACTTCAGATATCATAACAGGAGACGACACCTCTTCCTCGGAAATTATCACAGATAATCCAGAGGATACTACCGGCGCGGAACCGGTTACCCCGAGCAATTCGGTCTTTTCCACAACACTTCCTATTTTTGCAAGACTGGATTTCGGAACCAAAACGTATGCAGAAGACAAAAATATGACGACTCATGATTATATCGTCGGCGCTATGACATATAACAATGAGTTTTTGACCGTAGAATTTACGGAAGATTCGCTGAAACTTACAGCAAAAAAGGACGGTACGTTTCAGTCAGCCGGAGAAGTTGCCACCATCGATGATTCACAGTATTTTCAGCGCGGAACCAATACGTGCTATTACTCTTTGAATGATTTTGCGGTAAACTTTGACGATTTGATCTCATACGATTTTGAAGATGAGCTTCGCTCCGGTTACGGCACTTGGGCAGGCTTTCCTTTTACCTTTAACGGAGTCGGAAAAGAATCGGAATGGCGCGGTTATCATCAATATATGAAAATCCGCATTTTAAATCCGACAGACAACGATAAAATCGCGGTACAGTTCAATAATGCTACGGCATATGCTTCCACGCAGTTTATGGTCATGTCAATCGGGAAACAAAAGAACACGTACGAAACCTATATCTATGATCTTTGCTATGCGGCAACCTATGCCTCCGGAAAAGGCGTGCTTCTTCCCGGGCAAGGACCTGGAAATAACTGGACATGGAAACAAAACACCAAAGTATCCGGATTAAGATTTCATCTGCTCGGTGCTACCTGTTCCTATGCCAATGCTTATTTAGATAATCAATTTGACGAAGGAGAAACGGCAGCCGATTATGACGTATACGCCGAATACTTTAACCGTTTAGACAGCAGAGTATTAATTAAGGCAGGAAATACTGTTGAAATCGACTATATTGTGTTCGGCTCAACTCCCGGTCAGCTTCAAAATTATCACAGTTATATCGAGTCCTCTTCCATGGCCGAATGATCTATTGGAAAAAACTCCATCGCAAAGGCGGGACACAAATTGACTCTGTCAATTTGTTATCCCGCCAGAAGCGAATACAATGAAAAATCGGACTGTAACCTGATTGACTTATTGCTCAAAAATCTTGTTTTTTTTTAGGAATAATCACGAAAATCCATCAGAAACAGCCGATAAGTGTTGACAAAATTAATATATAATGCTATACTATTTGATAGAAACGCTCGTCTTATGTTTTTTTACTGATATTTTCGAGCGGTTTAAAATTTCAAGCAAAAAGGAGATTCATTTTTATGAAGAGAATTTTAGCAATTGTTTTGTCTCTTGCAATGATTCTCGTCGTGTTTCTGATGGCAGGATGTGGTGACAAGCCCGTTGAGACAACTGCCTCTAACGGAACTTCCAGCACAACCGGTACATCAAGCACGACAAGCTCTTCGGGAGGCAGCGAAACCACCTCTGGATCAGAGAGTTCCGAGACCACCGAATCCACCCCCGGCACAACTGCTGAACCCACCGGAACAGAAAAGCCTTATGGTTTTGAAGATGTTGACTTCGGTGGAGAGACTTTTGTCTTCGTTGCTGACGACGGCACAACTGACGGTTGGAATGCAGCTAAGGAAGTTTATTCAGACGCAACCGACCCTATCAGCGTCGCAGTCCGTTACAGAAACGAAGTCATGGAAGACCTCTACAACTGCACCATTCGTGTAGAAGCAACCGCTGATGTCGGCACTTTGATCAGTGCAGATGTAACAGGAAATCAGCACAATTACGATGTGTATTCTATAAAATATGGATCCAAATCCACATCGGAAGCTGGAACCGTATACAATCTCTACAATCTCGGAATTAATTTCGAAAATGATTGGTGGGATCAGAACTGGGTTGACACTTACAGCATCAAGAAGAGCGATGGTACATTAGCAATGTATACTGTACTTGGCGACTTTGCTCTTTCTTCTTTCAGTGCTACTCACGCTATCATGATGAATAAAACCGTGTATGATAACACTGGTTTCTCTGAGGATATTTATCAGCTGGTCAGAGACAAAAAATGGACCATGGACAAATTCGTCGAAATGATAAAAGCTGCTGCACATGAAAACAGCGGTAACTCTGAATTCCATTATTCAGAAGGCGATATCCTTGGATGGGTCAGAACCGCTCACGCAACACACGGTCTGCATGTCGCTTCCGGTCTCTCCATTATCGGAAATGACAATGGTACATTCGTACTTGAAGTTACAGATAATGCTGCTGCATGGAACGATGTCATCAATAAAGCAATCGAAGTTTGGTCAACCGAGGAAGCTGAAACTCTTGGATATACTGACGTTCAAAACGCCCTCTCAGGCGGAAAAACCCTTTTCGGATCTGAAGTTCTGGATGTTTTGGAAAGAATGAAAGATGTTGAAGGTCTGTCAATTGGTATCCTTCCGTATCCGCTTTACAGCGAAACACAAGAAAATTATGCTCACTATGTTGACAACCACGTTTATTGCTATGCTGTTCCGACCTCTGTTCCTCACATCGAGACATTAGGCGAATTTTTGGAGCTCTTTGGATATCATTCCAAATATCTTGTTCGTACCGCTTGGATCGATACCTACAGCTATGAATACTGCAACGATATCGACTCGGCTGAAATGCTTGAAATCATTCTTGATACTCGTACCTTTGATCCCGGATATCTCTATTGGGCTGGATACGAAGGAGACTTCAGCAACTTCATTTCTACTGGTAAGAACAATGTCACCAAGTGGGCTGACAGAAATGAAACCGTTGTAGCTGATGCAATTCAGCAATTCATTAATACTATCAGCAAAAATGAAGCATAAATAGCTTTTGACTTGAAAAACACCAATATCCCTAAGGATATTGGTGTTTTTTTATTTGAAAAATCTCTCATAAAGCTAAAAAATGTTTTCTTGCTTTGTGTTTCTTTTAAAACAAATCGTCTTTTTGTTTTCTGCGTTTTCGCTTATTTTTTAGAATAAAAATAAAACTGCGCGGCCAGATCTTAAAAAATCTGACTACACAGTTTTTCATCATTGGCAAAAGAAAACCCACCCAGCCGTGTACGTCAAAATTAATGCCCTGCATTTAAGCAAGGTAGGTGCCCGCTCCGATACTTTGTGCTCCCAGCATCCGGGATCGATCGTGACATAAGCAGGATCGGTCGGGAGGTCTGCATACCCATATCAGGTAAAGGCTCCAAGAATTGGTTGTAGGTTTAATTTATGACATATCACGCGAGGGGCAGGATTTTTTCTTTATTTCAGTACTTTCTCTTTTTTAAAGGGAAGCTATCCATAATATATGCAGATCGCTACCGATTATTCTTCCTCATCGTAATCAATTTTTGAGAAAATTTCATCGTCGAACACATCTGCAACACGTTCATATTCATCGTCATCATCAATGGTGGAAAGAATTTCGTCTCCGTTTTCATCCTCTTCCAGCTTTAAGATAACACAATCTCCATTTTCATTATCCTCAACCGGCATAAGCGCATAATAAAGATTGCCGTCAATTTCAAGAGAAGCGATCACTTCAAACTCTGTCTCATTACCGTCTTCATCCGTCAAAGTAATGATATCTGCGTCGTAAATCTCATCTGCCATAACTCGTAAGAATCCTTTCAATAATCGATCAGAAAGCGCATCTCCCTCCTAAATTGGAAGGAATGAGCTCAACCCTTCTGCTTATATTGTATACCGCATCTCAAATATTGTCAAGAAAATTTTTATTCCAGCGCAAGCAATTGATTGAAATTTTTCGACATCTCATTTGTCCGCGCTAAAACGTTCTTCCTTACATGATTTCCCTGTCAATAACTGCGGAAGCAATCCGGAAGAAGCTTTTATTTTTCCGGATTGATATATTTCCAATAACTTTGAAAATAGGATATGCCGGACCATATTGTCATCACTGACATTGCCGCCATCGTAATGTAAGAAGCAATATGACCAGTCCAGACAACCGGCTCAAGCAATGCTGTCAGAATAAAAAGAATTTGCGTACAGGTTTTGATTTTGCCAAGAGAATTCGCCGCAATCACAAGTCCATCCGTATTGGTAACAACCATACGCATAGACGTCACGGCCAGTTCACGGAAAATCACAATCACAGTCGCGGCAAGCAGCAGCACACCGTACACACTCACACCTTCATCGCGCCCCGTCACATAACAAAGCGAAATCAAAGCGACAAATACCATAAGCTTATCCGCCAGCGGATCAAGAAATTTTCCGAAATTTGTTACCAATCCGTCGCGTCGTGCAATATGCCCATCCACAAAATCCGTAAAAGATGCCAGGCCGAAAAACAATGCAGCAATAAGCCTTGACCATTTTCCGAGTCCAAAATCAAATGTAATAAATACCATGAGAAACGGCACCATCACCATTCTTGCAACTGTTAGTTTATTGGGCAAGTTCAGTTTCATTTCAAAAGACCTCCGAATATTCACCGCATGGTCAGCGATAGATTTTTAAATTCATACGACAGCTTTTCCGACAAGATCATAATCGATAGCTTCTTCAATATCCACATCAACAAAGGTTCCGGGTGCAATCCGTTTCTTTCCGATCGCATTCTTGAAATAAACCTTTGTATCAATATCCGGAGCATCATGGGCGCTTCTGCCGTAATAGATTTCCGCCGCAGGATCAAACGCCTCACAAAGTACGGCAATCCGCTTTCCAACAAGCGCTTCGTTTTTTCGCTCCGCGATATGAAGCTGCTCGCGCATAATGATATCATATCTGTCTTGCTTCGTTTGTTCATCGATTTGATCATCAAACGCATATGCCGGTGTATCCTCTTCCCGAGAATAGGTAAAAGCGCCTAAACGGTCAAATTTTGCCTCGGATATATAATCGCAAAGCTCATTAAAATCTTCCTCTGTTTCACCCGGGAATCCGACAATGACGGTTGTGCGGATACAAATGTCCGGAATCTCATCGCGTAGCTTTTTCACCACGGCTTTGATCATGGAAGCATCGCCATGACGATTCATTGCCGACAGTACCCGATCACTGATATGCTGAATCGGCAGGTCGATATATTTGACGACACGATCATTATGCTTCATTTCCTCGATGAGCTCATCTGTAATTTTATCAGGATAACAATAAAGAATCCGAATCCATGGAATGTTCGTTGCCTCGCAGATAGCCCGAATCAACGCAGGCAGCCGATATTCTCCATATAAATCCAGCCCATACCGCGTAGTATCCTGTGCAATCAAGTTGAGTTCCTTGACTCCGATTGCCTCCAGTTCCTTTGCTTCCTTCACAAGATCCTCAATCGGACGGCTTCGGAAATTCCCTCTGATCATCGGAATCGCACAATACGTACAGCGGTTATCGCATCCTTCAGCTACCTTCAGGTAAGCCGTATATTCCGGCGTTGTCACAATCCGTTCACCGCCGAGAGGAGAAGTGTTTTTATCATCAAAAGAACTGTATTTCTCCCCTTTCAGGACCGCATCCACCGCCTCTGCAATATGTCCGAGACTTCCGACACCGATCACAGCGTCCACTTCCGGAATTTCATCGAAAATTTGAGAACGATAGCGTTCTGCGAGACAACCTGTCACAATGATTGCCTGCAGCGTGTGGTGCTTTTTTAGCCATGCGACATCCAGAATATTTTCAATCGCTTCGTTTTTCGCGCTTTCAATAAACGCGCACGTATTCACAATAATTACATCTGCCTCAATATCTTCCGGTGTGATTTCATATCCTTCGGAAACCAGCTTTGCCAGCATCACCTCGGTATCCACCAAATTTTTGGAACAGCCAAGGGAAACAAAGCCGACTTTGATTTTTCTTTCTTTTTTCATATTCTGTGAAACCTTCTATATTTTATACTGTCGTATATAACGTCTTATACGCTTACATAAATTCATTTGGAATACGTCGTTCCATCCTTTGTATCCGTCAAAGTGATTCCCTTCTCGGAAAGCTCTGCACGAATCGCATCGGCAAGCGCGTAGTTTTTGGATTTTTTCGCCGCTGCTCGTTCCGCGATTTTCTCTAAAATCCAGGAATCGTCATCAGCCTGCGCTCTAGTATCCGCGGCGTTTTCTGATTTTTCCGTGACAAGTCCCAGAGAGAGCACACGGTCAAAATCTTCCGCAATGGCACGCTTTGTCGCATCGCTCACAGAAGAATCCTTGAGCATATCATAAAGGATCGTAAGCCCCTGTGCTGTATTGAGATCCTGCCCTACTGCGTCGATAAATTTCTCACGATATGAGGCAAGTGCCGCAGAATCGATTTCTCCGTTTTTGGAAAGTGCTGCGATCCGCTTGATGAGTTTTGTATAGGCTGCCGCCGCATTGTCAAGATTAGAATAACTGAATGTAAGCGGCTTGCGATAATGGCTTTGCAGACAAAACAGGCGATAGGCAAGCGGATGATATCCCTTACTTTCAAGCAGAGACACCGTCAGGAATTCCCCTTTTGACTTGCTCATTTTTCCGGATTCATCGTTTAAATGCTGAACATGGAACCAATAATTGCACCATTTATGTCCGACATACGCCTCGCTCTGCGCGATTTCATTCGTATGGTGCGGAAAAATATTGTCCACGCCGCCGCAGTGAATATCCAAGCGGTCTCCAAGATACCGAATACTGATACCGGAACATTCGATATGCCATCCGGGATACCCAAGCCCCCATGGACTTTCCCATTTGAGCTCCTGATCTTCAAACTTCGATTTGGTAAACCAAAGAACAAAATCACTTTTATTGCGCTTGTTCTTATCTTCCGAGACATCATCGCGCACGCCTACCATTAGTTCTTCCGTATTATGCCCGGAAAGCGCATAATAGTCCTTTGCTTTCGAAGTGTCAAAATAAACATTTCCCTCCGCAAAATAGGCAAAGCCATGTTCCAAAAGATAAGATATGATTTTGATGAATTCATCAATACAGCCGGTTGCAGGCTGCACAATATCCGGTGTTTTAATATTCAGCTTCGCACAATCATCAAAGAACGCATTTTTATAAAATTCCGCAATTTCCATTACGGTTTTATGCTCTCTTTTCGCGCCTTTCAGCATTTTATCCTCTCCGGTATCCCCGTCACTTGTGAGATGACCGACATCCGTTACATTCATGACCCTGGTAACGTCATAACCAGAATAACGAAGAAACTTCTCCAGAACATCCTCCATAATATAAGTCCGAAGATTGCCGATATGAGCAAAATGGTATACCGTTGGACCGCAGGTATACATCTTCACCTTTCCCGGTTCGTTCGGGATAAATTCCTCTATCGTTTTTGACAGCGTATTATAAAGCTTCATGTTAAAGTCTACCCTTTCATCTGATTGGTTTTGACCCTGCATGCCATACAGGAGCCCTTGGCGTTTCTCCATTACGATTGTCTTGTCAACGCTATGATATGATAAGCAAAAAACCATCATGACATTTTTTCTTGTATTTATCTTATCACGAAGCCCATAAAAATGGAATAGCTTTCTCTAAAAATTTTAGTTTTTTTCACATTTTCATTTCTTTTTCAGTTTGTCATGCACACGGACAAAGTTAAAGCCGCAAAATATCCCTCCCCACAGGATTTTCTTCACGTTTTCCTGTCAAATTTTATTCACAAAACAGAAAAGTCAACCCATTTTTCTGTGCAAATTTTTTCAGATTTTTTCTGCCTTCCACAAAAAAAACGGGAGAAACAAAGTTTCTCCCGTTTTTAAATGTCTTATCCTTCCGCTGACAAATACTCTTTCATTTTGGTGACAGCACCTTCTATCAAAGACGCAATCGTTTTTTCACTGATAAGGAATTTTGCCGCAGATGGCAGTTTATCATACAGCGCATCTGCCACAGCCGAAAATTTGACCTCACCTGTACCGCCTCCGAATTTTTCTTCCGCCTGCGTAACCAGATAAAGCAATATGGATTTTGCCTGTCTTACACAGCCGGACCGGTACAGCAACACAATACCCGCGACAAGCGCCGCGACAAATAAAACCGATAAAATAATATCCGTCAAAAAGATTCCTCCCGAAATATCAGAATAACAAAGCGACAAGCCCGCCGATAACAGCGGAAGCAAGGGCGGTAACCACTGCGCCGACTAGCATCCGAATGCCGCGTCCCGGCAAGCCTTCTATTTTTGCAAGCCGTTTTTCGTGAGATGACAGCTGTCTTCCCACGAATTCCAGCTGAACAACAAGCCTCGCGATATTTTCATTCTGAATATGCACCTCATCTGCCAGCCGTTCAAGCCGGTCAAGCCGCCGGGAATCACTTTTGAGACGTTCCTCTGTTTTCGCAAGACGCTCATTTTCATATTCGGACAAACTTGTCACCGCCTGTATGGATTCGTAAATTCAAACCGTTCACTCCTCCTTCATGTTGCCGGTGCAAATGTGTACAGGGAACATCACACATCCCCAAAGCTTTCGCTTTCCACCGGTTTTCCGCCGCTCCGCCGATTCTCCCCATACCCCGGAACCGGGACATAAAAAGCGCCGTTCATACGGAGCCGCGGATGATACGGCGGCGGAACGGTTTTCGGTCTTGTTCCGAAAAACCTTCCCGCCGCCGTGATTTCATTATATCACAAAGCGCCGCAGATGTAAACATATGTTCTTAATAATTCCCCTATTTTTCAGGGAAATTCACTCATTTTCATCCGTGTCTTCCGTTTTCTTTGCAAGGTCTTTTGAAGTCAAGTGAGCCAATGGATTTTTTGAGACTGCCTCCTCCAACCGTTTATCTCCGATATGCGTATAGATTTGCGTCGTACTGAGCTGTGAATGGCCGAGGATTTCTTTGAGCGCCAAAACATCCACCCCGCCCTCCTGATACATCAGCGTTGCCGCAGTATGGCGCAGCTTATGCGTTGAAAAATGCTTATACTCCAATCCCGCGGCATTTAAATATTTATAAACAAGCCACTGAACGGTTTTATTGCTGATTCTTCTGCCGAGCCGCGAGAGAAAAAGCGCGTCTTTATCCTTTACGGCAGTTATGCCGCGTGTCCGGCACTCCAAATAAGCAGCAAGTGCCGAACGGCAGGCATCGTTGAGATAAACAATGCGTTCTTTGTTTCCTTTTCCAAGCACACGCAGCGACCGCAGTTCTCGGTCAAGGTCAGAAAGATGAATGCCAACCAGTTCAGAAAGACGCATTCCGCAATTTAAAAACAGGGTAATGATACAAAAATCACGTTCCTTCGTCCGGGATTCGGAATCCTCGAGCACACTCGTCAAAAGTGCAACACTTTCTTTTTCCGTTAAGTATTTGGGAAGAGCTGTCTTGCGCTTCGGTGTCTCAATATCAACAGCAGGATTTTTTTCCACAATTCTTTCTGTCGCGGTCATATATTTAAAAAACATTTTAATTGCGGAAAGCTTTCTGGCACGGGCAGCCGTAGAATTTCCAAGGTCATTCGCAGCAAAAACCAAAAACTCCAGAATCTCAAGCGTGGTAACGCTTTTGACAAACGTCTCATCCACACCGGCAATCGAAATCTCTCCGAATTTTTCATCAGACGGAGAAATACCGGCTCTTACCGCAACAAGATAGCGAAAAAAGGTATGAAGGTCTATCCGATATTCCTCCACCGTTTTCGGTGATCTTCCCTGGACGACCAGTTTATACCGCAGAAACCGTTCTATCACAGGTGAGGTATCATCAACAAGCTTGCTTTGTTTTGACACGTTTTTCACACTCCTTTTTGCTTATTATACATCATCCGAAAACGAGATACAAATGTTCTTTTCAAAAAAATCGAAAAATCCGTACATCAAATGTGAATTTTTTATCATCTTTCCGAAAATTTTTCGTAATCGCCTTGAAGAGTGCCATTTAATTCGTTATAATAATTTATAATTATAATTTTTTACAAAGACAAGGTCGCGCCACTCTGCTGCGCGGATCGGAGAACTTATGAAATTCAGCGCATTCTGGAAAACCTACAGCCGTGAGATCGCAAAGCTTTTAACAACGCATTTTGCACTTGCCGTCTTCAGCATTCTATGCTGTTCCGTCTTTTTAATCACAGAATATACAGCAACGATGAAACTTCTCAGCATTGTCGCTACTGTGTTCATATTTGCCTTTTATTATTATCTTGTCCGCTCCCAAATGTGGAATCTCGGTGCCAAAGACAAGCTTTCCGCAGAAGGAGGCAGAATCCGGCTGAATTCTTTTACCGGTCTTTACCTCGGGCTTCTTGCGTCAATTCCAAGCTTCATCGTCAATATTGTCTATATCATCAGTTCTACGTACCGCGACTACGCTGAATTTAAAAATCTTTTTTCCGTATTTACTTGCATCGAGCTGATTTGGGATGCACATGCCATCGGGCTTCGTTTGCTGACCGGCTCTCCGTACGCCTATCTTGCTGCTTCCGTTCTTCCTGCCTTATTTGCAGGACTTGCCTATTATCTCGGAACAAAAGAATGGAGTCTTTTCCGTCACAAAAAAACAGAAGAATAATCTCTGATTTTGCCGGAATTCCATTTTATAAAACATAACTTGCCCGCCGTTTTCATATATCTGAAATAAATCATGAAAACGGCGGTGATGGTGTTGTCAAATTCTTCAACCAAAAGGTCTCTTTTCTTTTTTCTTAAATTTTCAATTTTCTCCGTTCTGCTGATTGCAGTAGCGGTGTTTACCGGAATTCGTCTTGGTATGAATACGGAAACGGTAAAAACAGCGGGTACAGATGAAGAGGAAATCATCTATACCATTGTCATTGATGCCGGTCATGGCGGGCGGGATGCGGGAGCTTCCGCTGACGACGACGGTACGAAGGAAAAAGATCTCAACCTTGCAGTTGCAAAAAAGCTTGCCGCATTGATGAAAACGGCAAACGTGAACGTCGTCATGACGCGGGATGAGGATATCGAGCTGGCAGATCCTTCATCAAAGCATAAAAAACTCGACGATTTGAACGCGCGGCTTGCAATTGCCACAGAAAATAAAAATTCTGTTTTTGTCAGCATTCATATGAACAAATTTCCGGTTTCCAAATACAGCGGACTTCAGGTGTATTATTCCGAAAATAACGCGGCAAGCCACACCTTGGCAGATGTAATACAGGAAAATGCCTCAGAAAATTTAAATGCAGATAATAACAGAAAAACAAAGCCGGCAGGCGATTCCATATATCTCTTATCCAATCTGGAAATTCCCGCCGTACTGGTGGAATGTGGGTTCCTTTCTAACTATGAAGAAAAGGAACTGCTCAAAACTGAGGAATATCAGACAAAACTCGCCATGAATATCTATACCTCCATTCTCGAGTACATAAGTGAGGACTCGGAAAACGAGTGACGAAAGGCAAAAGGATGAAAAAATCAAAAACCGTTTATGTTTGCAGCGAATGTGACTATCAAAGCGCAAAATGGATGGGACGTTGTCCCGGATGTGGGAACTGGAATACCTTTATAGAAGAAACCTATGAAAGTGAAAGCCCGGCAAAAGAATCGTCCGGTGTCTCCCGTCGGCAAACCATGCTGGTACGTGATGGCGATGCTGAGCCGCAGCCGCTTATCTCGGAACAGTTGCCGGAATATTTGCGCCGTTCCACTGGGATTGGGGAATTTGACCGCGTGCTGGGCGGGGGACTGGTAGAAGGGTCCGTCGTTCTGCTTTCCGGCGAACCCGGCATTGGAAAATCCACTCTGCTCTTGCAAATCTGCGCAAGTCTTGCCGCGGATCGTACCGTTCTTTACGTATCGGGAGAAGAGTCGGCAGCACAGATTTCACTGCGGGCAAAGCGGCTCGGTATTCATAGCGGCGGAATTTATCTGTTAACCGAAACCAATGCGGAAAAAATAATCGCCCATGCAAAAAAGCTTGCGCCGGATATTATCATTGTAGATTCCATTCAAACCATGTACCACAGTGAAAGCAGTACCATCCCGGGCAGTGTAACTCAAATCCGAGAGTGTGCCGGCGTATTCATCAATAAGGCAAAAACGGACGGAACCTCCGTCATCCTTGTCGGACATGTCAATAAAGAAGGCAGCATCGCAGGGCCTAAGGTGCTGGAGCATATGGTCGATACCGTTCTCTATTTTGAAGGAGAAAGCCGTCAGAACTGCCGCGTCATTCGCGCAATCAAAAACAGATTCGGCTCTACCAACGAACTCGGCGTATTTGAAATGACCGATGCCGGACTGCGGGAAGTAGAAAGTCCGTCAGAGCTTTTACTGGCAGACCGTCCCGAGGGTGTATCCGGCAACTGCGCCGTTTGTGTAATCGAAGGAACAAGGCCGCTTGTCGCTGAGCTTCAGGCGCTTGCAACATCAACCGTTTTTCCCTCTCCGCGCCGTATGTCCACGGGTATCGACTATAACCGTGTGTCTCTCGTGCTTGCCGTTTTGGAAAAGCGTTTGGGACTACGGTTTTCCTCTTTTGATGTATATGTCAACGTTATCGGCGGCATCAAAATCGACGAAACAGCTTCTGACGCCGGCATGGCGCTTGCCATGATTTCCAGTATCCGGGATATTCCGGTTCCGGATGACCTTATCTGCATCGGAGAACTCGGACTTTCCGGCGAAGTGCGCGCCGTATCGCGCATCGAACAGCGCATTCGTGAAGGAGAGCGTCTTGGCTTCCATAAAATCGCCGTTCCAAGCCGGAATTTGAAAAAAGCAGAGTTCAAAACAAAGCCTGATACATCCCTGATTCCCATCAAGACCGTTTTTGATCTTCTTACACTTCTGAAAAAACAATGAAGGATAAAATATGTTTATCGAATCTTTCCTCGACGGAACGATTCTTTAAAATCAAATTGTTGTTATCCGTTACCATTCCTCCTGACACGAACCTGCGAAGAAGCATTAAACCTTAACAAACATGAGAGGCAGTCAGAGACATCCTCTTTCTGCCAAAAAACATCCATAAAAAAGGACGATCCCCATTTTCGGAGAATCGTCCTTTTTTATCGTTATCGAGGCATACGGCAAACATCTTTCCGAAATCCTAATTAAAAAGACGTCTGTCTGCTGTATTGCTGTTATTTGTCTTTTGGCGTTTCGCCGTCTTTTTTCTTATTTGAAGTCAATCGATTTAATAGCCATATTGTCAAAATAATGACTCCCGTTACGATAAAGATTCCGGCAATGCCGAGGCCCGCTTTTTCAATGACTTCGATGACCGGCATGTTGGTCGTCATCTCCGTCAATGTTTCCGCGGTTGTCTCAGCAGTGTCACTCAAAACGGATGAAATATTTGTCTCCATAATTCCCTCCCCTATATCAGCCGAAAAAGCTTAGAATCAATCCGCCGGCAATTACAGACGCAATCTGTCCGGAAACATTGACGCCGATAGAATGCATCAGCAGAAAATTCTGATTGTCTTCTGCAAGTCCCATTTTATGAACAACGCGCGCCGACATCGGGAAAGCGGAAATTCCCGCGGCACCAATCATCGGATTGATTTTTTCCTTTAAGAACAGATTCATAAACTTCGCAACGATAACGCCGCCGAACGTATCGAAAATAAAACCGAACAGTCCAAGTCCCAAAATCATCAGTGTTTCCGTCGTCAGGAAATCCGCCGCCGTCATCTTGAACGCTACGGAAATTCCGAGGAAAATGGTAATCAGATTTGCCAGTACCTTTTGTGCAGTTTCAGACAGACTGTCCAGTACACCGCATTCCCGAATCAGATTTCCGAACATGAGGAAGCCGACGAGCGATGCGCTTTTTGGGGAAATCAATCCGGCAATCAAAGTAATGAAAATCGGGAAAAGAATCCGCGTGGTTCTGGAGATATTCTGTGCTTTATAAGGCATACGAATCAACCGCTCTTTCTTTGTTGTAAGCAGCCTGATTACGGGCGGTTGAATAATCGGCACCAACGCCATATAGGAATAAGCGGCAACAATAATGGCACCAAGATACTTTGAATTCAAAAGATTGGCAACAAAAATTGCAGTAGGACCGTCCGCCGCAGCGATAACGGCCGTGGATGCTGCATCGCGGATATCAAATCCGAGAAGTCTTGCCAAAACCAAGGTCAAAAAAATTCCGAACTGTGCCGCCGCACCGAAAAGCATCAGCTTCGGATTGGAAAGCAGCGGTCCAAAATCAATCATTGCGCCAATACCAACAAATAAAAGCAGCGGAAACAGCTCATTGGAAATGCCGGAATCAAATAGGATTTTCAAAACGCCATGTTCTGTAATGGCATCGACATTCGGCAGATTCACGAGAATGGTTCCGAATCCCATCGGCAAAAGCAGTGACGGTTCCATATTTTTCTTAATAGCAAGAAAAATAAGCAGTCCGCCAATGAGCCACATCGCAACTTGTTCCCATCGAATCTCATATAAATTGCTTATCAGAACTTCCATTGGAAATTACCCTTTCTTTTACAAACATCGGGAGTTATTATACCATAATCTTGAATTATAAATCAATATATTGTGAAAAATTTTTATATGATTTTTTCATAATCCATTTCTTTTCCTATTATCATGTTTGAACAGCATACACCGGATTGGTCATCCTGTCCTATTTTATTAGATTGTGTCGATTGAAAAAAGAACATACTAAAAAACGTTCTTCCCTGTAAGTTGTTCCCGTCATATCAGTCCTTTTTCATAGAAAAGAAAAATCATGCTTTGATCCATAAAAAATCGAGGAATACTCAACATAGGATTCCCCGATTTTTGCATATCTCCATATTCCGTTCGCATTTATGCTGTCATTCGTTTCTTACATTTCAGAACAATCCTGAAATCCGCCCATCTTCATCTACATCGATACGTTCCGCCGCAGGAGATTTCGGAAGTCCCGGCATTGTCATGATGTCGCCGGTCAAAACAACGATAAAGCCCGCACCGGCAGATACTTTGACATTTTTCACCGTTACCGTGAAATTTTCCGGTGCACCAAGAAGCTTCGGATCATCGGAGAAGCTGTACTGCGTTTTCGCTATACATATCGGAAGTCCTCCGAATCCGAGAGAAGTAAGCGTTTCAATTTGCTTTTGTGCCGCCGGCAAAATGGACACCCCGGCGCCGCGATAAATTCTTGTTACAATTTTTTCGATTTTGTTTTCAATCGTATCGTCCGTATCATAACTAAAGGTAAAATTATTCGGATTTTCGCAAAGTCGTACAACTTCACGGGCAAGCGCTTCCCCGCCGGCACCGCCATCCGCCCAAACCGTAGACAGAACAACATTGACACCAAGTGACCTGCATTTTTCAATGATCAGCGATATCTCGGCATCCGTATCAGTCGGGAAACGATTGATTGCTACAACTGACGGTAGCTTATAGACATCCCGGATATTAGCAACATGGCGAAGAAGATTCGGAATTCCCTTTTCAAGTGCTTCAAGATTTTCGGAATTCAGCTCATTTTTCGGAACTCCTCCATGCATCTTCAGTGCACGGATCGTCGCTACAACCACTACAGCAGCCGGATGAAGCCCAGCTGTACGGCACTTGATATCCAGAAATTTCTCAGCACCGAGATCCGCACCGAAACCGGCTTCCGTCACTGCGTAATCACCGAGCTTCAATGCCATACGGGTCGCAAGTACCGAATTGCAGCCATGCGCGATATTGGCGAACGGTCCGCCATGAACAATGGCAGGCGTTCCCTCCAGTGTTTGAACAAGGTTCGGGCAAAGCGCATCGCGAAGCAGCGCCGTCATAGCTCCTTCCGCTTTGAGATCGCCTGCTGTGACAGGTTTTTCATCATAAGTATATCCAACAATAACACGGGAAAGGCGAGCTTTCAGGTCGGAAATGGAATCGGAAAGACAAAGTATTGCCATAATTTCAGATGCTACTGTGATGTCATATCCATCTTCACGCGGCGTACCGTTGACACGCCCGCCGAGTCCGTCCACCACAAACCGAAGCTGTCTGTCATTCATATCCACGCAGCGTCGCCATGTGATTCTGCGAGGATCGATTCCAAGGGCATTACCCTGATAAATGTGATTGTCAAGCATCGCGGCAAGCAGATTATTTGCGGCACCGATCGCGTGAAAATCCCCAGTAAAATGAAGATTGATATCCTCCATCGGAACAACCTGAGAATATCCTCCGCCGGCCGCTCCGCCCTTTACCCCGAAAACAGGACCGAGAGAGGGTTCACGCAGCGCTACAACGGATTTCTTTCCGATCTTGCGCAGTCCGTCCGCAAGTCCGATGGTTGTCGTTGTCTTACCTTCTCCTGCTGGCGTCGGCGTAATCGCCGTCACAAGAATCAATTTGCCATCCGGATTTTTGGTTTCCTTTAGGAAGGAAAGCGACAGTTTTGCCTTGTATTTCCCGTATTGCTCCACATATTTTTCATCCAGCCCTGCCGTTTTGGCAATCTCCCCGATTTTCCGAAGAGGAGTTGCCTGTGCGATCTCAATATCCGTTTTCATGATACTATTCCTTTCCGCAATAAGAATTTCTATAAATAAAAGGCAGTCCTAACCTTTTCGGATAAGACTGCCCAGACGGTCGGCAAAATATTGTCTTCTGCTCCACTGCGGTTATATCCGCTCTCCGTCGGTTACAAAAGACCTATCGATGATGTTATTATAACGTATATTTTTTTGTCTGTCAAGAGAAAATTTGTCTGCAGTCAGAATTTCCGTTTCTCTTCTTTCATTACCATGCCAAAAAAGAATCCCGAACTCTGAATTTTACCGCAAAGTCCTTTCTGTTTTTCTCTTCCGAAGCGGAAAACTTTTCCGACGGCAGTTTTTCATATCAATACCACTCCGGAATTCAGCAAAAAATTTGTCACTTTTTCTATACCGAATTTCAAAAAAGGAGCAAGCGATATCGCTTACTCCTTTTTATCATTTTTCATATCTTTATGGAATCAAAGCTCTGTGATATCATTTTCCCATTGATCCGAAATATCCTTATACTGTCTTGTATAGCCTTTAAAGATTTTTCGGATCTCCAGCAAATGTTCCATTGTATCCGCTTCAAAAATCAAGACAAGCTCCGGCAGATTGGAGGACGCACGAATGAGTCCCCAGCCGTGCTCAAACTGAACGCGCGCCCCGTTGATGTCACAAACCTGCCCGGGATATGCTGCTTTCAGTTTCGCCACGATTTCCTCAACGATTCCATATTTTATATCGTCATCGCAGTGCGCCTTGATTTCAGGAGAAACCACATAATGCGGGAAAGAAGCTAAAATATCGGAAAGAGCTTCCTCTTTATGAGAAAGAAACTCTACAAGCTTTGCCGCTACAAATACGGCGTCATCAAATCCGTACCAGTCGTCGCCTCCGACAAAAATATGTCCGCTGCGTTCTCCTGCAAGCTCCGCATGAAGCTCATGCATTTTGGATTTGATATAGGAATGCCCCGTCTTCCACATAACCGGATTTCCGCCGTTCTGCTTGATGACGTCAATCAGTGCCTTGGAACATTTGACATCAAATACAACCGTTGCGCCCTGCTTCTTTTCCAAAAGCTGCTTGGCAATGAGAGCGAGCACCATATCACTCCAAATATTTTCGCCCTTTTCATCAATCACGCCGATCCTGTCTCCGTCTCCGTCAAAGGAAAGTCCGATATCCGCATGGATATACGGATGAAGAACCATATCATGCAGACGCTTTCTGCCCGCGACATCGGAAGGATTCGGGAAATAATGCGGATAAGAGGTATCCGGATCACAGTTAAGCTGAAATGTCATGCAGCCAAGTCTCTGAAACACCTCGTAAACAAAAAGTCCAGCGCCGCCGTTTGCCGCATCGAGCACAACACGCAGCTTTTTCGGTCCCATATGGATTCTTGACACAATATCGTCAATATAGGCGTCACGCACGTCCGTTTCCGTATATGTGCCGCGCACAGCGCTTTCCGTCGGTTTATCAAGCAAGGAATAAACCTCCTTGATATCATCCGGCTCCAATGTTTTGGAATATCCGTTCGCAAGCTTAAAGCCGGACCACCCGTCCGGATTGTGGCTTGCCGTAATCATCACGGCGCCCTCGCATTTCAGATAATATTGAGCAAAATAGGCAAGCGGAGAAAGAGCAAGCCCGATATAAAACACATCGATCCCTTCCTCCAGCAGGGCGTCAACCGCCGCTTTTGCAAAAGACGGCGAGCATGTGCGGTTATCGTAGCCAACAACCGCGCGGGTAATCTTTCTGCGGTGAAGATATTGAGAATATGCCTTCACAATTCTATATACATTTTCAGGACAAAGCTCCTCGTCACATACTCTGCCGCGAATATCATATTCGCGGAACATGCTGCGAAAAGCTTCTGGATATTTGGTATCTGTTATCATGTTTTTATACTCCTTCATGCCGTCCGCCGGGACGGCGAATTCTCTTTGCGAAACAGAGAGGGAGAGGGTGAGAAAAATTGCTTCGCAGCGCAAGCACTGCAGTGCCACACGCATATTATAGTATATGCCGCGACATTACACCTCGTCCCAGTTATGCCATACGTTTACGATATCCTCGTTTTCCTCGAGGTTCTCAAGCAGAAGATTCATATGCTTGATGTCATCTTCATTTGTCAAAGTAACATAAGTGGACGGCACTTTTTCAATTTCTGAAGAAAGAAAAGTATATCCTTTCGCCGTAAGATCATCCGCAACAGCGGAGAGATCGTCCGGTTCACAATAGATTTCATAGATATTGTCTTCCTCGACAAAATCGGAGGCACCCGCTTCCAGTGCTTCCTCCATCAGTTTATCGCCATCGACAACGCGATCACCCCACTCGTCAAAAGCGGAAATCGCAATAACTCCTTTTGTGGAAAACAGAAAGCCGACACAACCGACCTGCCCGAGATTGCCGCCGAATTTATCAAAATAATGACGTACATCGCCTGCCGTTCGATTCCGGTTATCCGTTGCCGCCTCAACAATAACCGCCACCCCGGAAGGTCCGTATCCCTCATAGGTGATCTCCTCATACGCCACAGCGTCAGAACCCGACGCTTTTTTGATGATCCGCTCAATATTATCATTCGGAACATTGTTGGATTTTGCCTTTTGAATCAGATCGCGCAGCTTTCCGTTGGAATTCGGATCCGGTCCGCCCTCTTTCACGGCAATGGCGATCTCCTTGCCGATTTTTGTGAAGACCTTAGCGCGCTGAGCGTCTGTCTTCTCTTTTTTATGCATAATATTTTTCCATTTGCTATGTCCAGACATACAAAAACACTCCTTGCTTGAATGATTTTTTTAAAAAATTATATTTGATCCGGATGCTTCATACAAATCAGTTCCAGTGCGCGCCCGAGGATATCATGCGTCGCACGCGTAAGCGTAAGCCGGAAAGCGCGTCTGTCCGTGTCAGAACAGGATGCGATCGGGCATGCCTGATAAAATCGATTGAAGCCGTTGCAGATATCGATGATATAACGTGCGATGACAGAAGGCTCCATTTCAGAAATAGCCGCCTCAGTCTTTTCCGGGAAAAGCGACAGCGTCTTAATCAGTTCTCTTTCCGTTGTCTCAAGCGACGCCGCTTCGGTCTGTTCAATGAATCCTCCCGCTTTTTCAAGAATACTGTTTGTTCTTGCGTAGGTATACTGTGCATACGGACCCGTATTGCCGTTAAAATCAAGCGCGTCGTCCATGATAAAGTTAATATCCCTCATCCGGTTACCGAAAAGATAATAGAAAATGACAGCTCCGACGCCGACAGCCTTCGCCGTCTCCTCCTTATCGGTAAGCGAGGGATTTTTTTCCTCAATAATGCCGCGGCACTTTTCAATCGCCGCCGCAAAGAGATCACGCAGGAGAATCACATTTCCCGTGCGGGTGGCAAGCTTTTCTCCTGCAATGCTGACCGTTCCGTAAGGAACATGATATAGTTCGTTATACCAGTCGTAGCCCATCAGCTCCACAACCTTAAACCACTGCGCGAAATGCAGGGACTGTCCGGCTGAGGTCACATAGATACATTTATCAAAATGATACGTACGCTTGCGGTAAACCGCCGCGGCGATGTCCCGCGTAGGATAGAGCGTTGAGCCGTCTGATTTCAAAATCAGACATGGCGGCATGTTATACGCCGAAAGATCAACAATCGACGCTCCGTTATCAAGTTTTAAAAGACCTTTTTGACGGAGAAGCTCCACCTGTTCCGGCATTTTATCGGTATAAAATGCCTCTCCGTTATAGCTGTCAAAGGTAATTCCAAGCAGCTGATAGGTTTTTTCATATTCTGCAAGACTGATTTCCTTAAACCATTGCCAAAGCGCGAGATTATCGGTGTCTCCGTGTTCCAGTTTCGCAAATTCGGCACGGGAGGCATCGGCCAGCTCAGATTTTCCCGCTTCTTCTTCCGCTTTAATCTCGTTGTTGATACGCACATAAAGCGCGACAAGCTCGTCGACTCCACCTTTTTCGATTTGTTCCTTATTTCCCCATTTTCGATAGGCAACGATGAGCTTTCCAAATTGTGTACCCCAATCGCCAAGATGGTTAATCCCAATGCAATGATAACCGACATACTCATGCAAAAGCTTTAAGGAATGTCCAATAACAGTTGTTCCAAGATGCCCTATATGAAATGGTTTTGCCACATTCGGAGAAGAATAGTCGAGAACAACAGTTTTCCCATTTCCAAAGTGGTGCGCGCCATAGTCGCGTCCTTTCTCCGCAATGGTTTTCAGGATTTCTCCGCCAAGATAGCCGTCATCAATCCGGAAATTAAGATATCCGCCGCTTGAACTTACTTCCGCGATTCCCTCAGGAGGAGCAGACGAAATCCGTTCATACAGCTTCGATGCGATGACGGGGGGCGCCGCCCTTAATACCCGGCTGAGCCGGAAGCATGGGAATGCAAGATCGCCCATTGCAGTATCGGGAGGGGTCTCAAGCGCCGACTCAATATCGGCGGAGGATACCGCTACGGCTCCGCTTCCGATATCCGCGATACTGCCGTATATGGCATCGGCAATCTTTTTTTTCAGCTTGTCCATAAAAACAGCTCCTACTCATAAAATTTAGCAATATTCCTTTATTCATCACGGAATAACACCAAGAATAAAAACAATTCAGTTTATTATACTACAAAAAACTTGTCCGTGCAATAAAAAAATTTTAAATCGCAGCAAAAAGACCGATTTTTTTCATCTTTTTTGAATCTATGACGCATTTCAACAAAAATATTTTATTACGTCCAGCATATTTTTGTGAAAAGCTATGATTCTTTTTCTGTTGACTTTCAGTCCGAAAAACGCTATAATGTTAGATGCCTAACAATTATTATCATCTGATTCAAAAGCAAGAAAGGAACTCCTCAGAGATGGAAAATAGCTGCAGAGTTGGTTTTGAAATCAAAACTGTTTCCAATCTCTTGAAAAGAGAAATCGGAAATTCCGGAAGCGGTAAATACGTTGCAGACGCGACCGGAACCAATGGCTTTATCATTGCATATCTCGCTGAAAATGCAGGGGGTGACGTATTTCAGCGCGACCTTGAGAAACAATTTTCCGTTCGCCGCTCCACCATGTCGAATATCGTTATGCGCATGGAACAAAAAGGATTTCTCATCCGAACACCGGTTTCCCATGATGCAAGGCTCAAAAAGCTAACTCTGACAGAAAAAGGTTGGAAAATTCATTCCATTATGGAAGGTGCCGTGGATGAAGCCGAAGCGAAGCTCGTTCGAGGACTATCCGATGAAGAAATCCATCTGATGGTTTCCCTGCTCAGACAAATGCGCCGGAATCTGGAAACAAACGCTGAGAACAGATGATATGCAGGCTTTTATTTTTTATCTTGTAAATTTCGGAGAAAGGAATGCCCGCATCAAGCGGACATGACGGCAGACTATGCTGAAACGACTTGCAAAATGCGTTAAGGGCTATACAAAGGAAACAGTCCTGACGCCGATTTTTATAACATTCGAGGTTATTATCGAATGTATCATTCCCTTTATCACGGCAAAGCTTGTCAACATTATTCAAGATGATCAAAACATGGATGTAATCCTGAAATACGGCTTCATCCTTATCGGACTCGCTTTTGCTTCCCTTATCTGCGGTGCGCTTTCCGGTCATTTCTGCGCATCTGCAACGGCAGGTTTCGCAAAAAACCTGCGCCGTGATCTGTACTACAAGGTACAGGATTTTTCCTTTTCCAATATTGACAAATTTTCGACGCCAAGTCTTGTAACACGGCTTACCACAGACGTGACCAATGTTCAGCAGGCATTCATGATGATTATCCGTATTGCCGTGAGAGCGCCTTTGATGCTGATTTTCGCTTTGACCATGGCGTTTATCATGAGCGGGCCTATGGCGTTTATTTATGTCGGAATCGTTCCTCTGCTCGCTTTCGGATTGTTTGCCATTATCCATAAGGTCATGCCGATTTTCCGGCGTGTATTCCGTAAGTATGATGACTTAAATGAATCCGTACAAGAAAACGTCGAGGGGATTCGGGTTGTAAAATCTTTCGTGCGCGAGGATTATGAAATCCAAAAATTTAAAAAAGCTTCCGATGAGGTGGCACGCGGCTTCCGCAGCGCAGAGAAAATCCTTGTTCTTAACAATCCTCTTATGCAGATCGCATTCAATGCTGGCATGCTGCTTGTCAGCCTGTTCGGTACACAGCTCATCGTTTCCACGGGCGGCGAAGCACTTGAGCTCGGCAACTACACAATGCTTCTTGTATACGGCGTACAAATGCTTTCCAGCATGATGATGCTTTCCATGATTTTCGTTATGGTTACCATGGCAGCGGAATCTGCAGAAAGAATCACAGAAGTATTGGAAGAAAAAAGTACGCTTACCAACCCGGCATCACCCGTCTTCAAGGTTCCCGACGGCAGTGTGGATTTTGAAGGCGTCAGCTTTAAATATTCTAAAAATGCGGAGAAGAACGCTCTATCCGATATTACGCTCCATATTCATTCCGGCGAAACCATCGGTATCATCGGAGGTACAGGAAGTTCTAAAACTTCTCTCGTTCAGCTGATCCCGCGTCTTTATGACGTAACGGAAGGCTCCGTGAAAGTCGGTGGGATTGATGTGCGCGATTACGACATTGAAGCACTTCGTACGGATGTCTCCATGGTACTTCAAAAAAATGTCCTGTTTTCCGGCACAATCAAAGAAAATCTCCGCTGGGGCGATCCGAACGCTTCCGACGAAGAGCTTGTACGAATCTGTAAGCTTGCCTGTGCAGATGAATTCATTGAAGGACTTCCCGACGGCTATGATACCTACATAGAACGAGGCGGCACAAACGTTTCCGGCGGTCAGAAGCAGCGTCTGTGTATCGCGCGTGCGCTTTTGAAAAAGCCGAAAATTTTAATTCTTGATGACTCCACCTCTGCCGTAGATACCAAAACTGACGCTATGATCCGCAAAGCGTTCCGTGAGGAAATCCCAGGTACAACAAAGCTCATCATTGCACAAAGAATCTCGTCGGTCGAAGATGCAGACCGCATCATTGTCATGGAAGGCGGACGAATCAACGCCATCGGAACCCATGAGGAGCTGCTCGCCTCCAATGAAATTTACCGTGAGGTCTATGAATCACAAAACAGAGCGGGAGGTGACGCAGATGAAGCATGAAAACGCAGCAAAAATGAAAGAAAACTCAGGTGCAAAAAAAGGCACACTTCTGCGGATTTTTAAATTTATCACCAAGTACTATAAAACTTATCTCGTTATTGTCCTTTTCTGCATTATGGTCAGCGCAGCGGTAAATTCAGTCAGCTCTTTGTTTATGAACCGGTTTATCACGTATATTGAAGAAGGATTGGAAATTTACGCGACAGACGGTAAGGACGCCGCCATGGCAGTGCTTTTGCCGAAAGTGACAAAAGCGATTATTCTTCTTGCCTGCATCTATCTGACAGGTCTTATCTGCAATTTCACCTACACCAGACTGATGACATATGTGACACAGGGAACACTTAAGAATATTCGAGACACCATGTTTTCCAACATGCAGAAGCTTCCCATCAAGTATTTTGATACGCATCCGCACGGCGATATCATGAGCTATTACACCAACGATACCGAGACACTTCGCCAGTTGATTTCAGAAAGCATTCCAAGCTTGATTTCATCGGGAATGGTCGTACTTGTTTTGCTCTGCATCATGATGTATTTCAGCATTTGGCTGATGCTGATTGTTCTGGCGGGTGCTGCCGTCATGATTCTTGTTACCAAAACCATCGGTGGAAAAAGTGCGCGCTTTTTCGTGAAACAGCAAAAATCACTTGGGCGTGCCGAGGGCTATGTGGAAGAAATGATGAACGGTCAAAAAGTCGTTAAGGTCTTCTGTCATGAAGAAGCATGCAAAAAAGATTTTGACAAGATCAACGAACAGCTTTTCCGTGATACCAGAGAAGCGCATCGGTTTGCCAATATTTTAATGCCGATCCTCGGCAATATCGGCAATATTCTCTATGTTCTTGTCGTTTTCATCGGCGGTGCGCTGATTGTAAGCGGCAATGTGCAGAATATTTCCCTTTCCGGTGCCGCGTTCGGTGTCGCAATCGTTGTTCCGTTCATCAATATGACACGCCAGTTCTCCATGAACGTCAACCAAGCATCCCAGCACGTCAACTCCATTGCCATGGCAATGGCGGGCGCTTCGAGAATCTTTACTCTGCTTGACGAAGAACCGGAGGCCGACAACGGATATGTCACACTCGTTAATGTCAAATACGACGATAACGGCAATATCACGGAATGTGCCGAGCGTACCGGGAAATGGGCATGGAAACATCCTCATTCAGCAGATGGGTCCATCACGTATACTCCTCTGGAAGGAGATGTACGCATGTTTGACGTGGATTTCGGCTATGTTCCGGAAAAAACCGTTCTGCATGACATCACGCTGTATGCTGAACCGGGACAGAAAGTTGCATTCGTAGGAGCGACAGGCGCCGGAAAAACAACGATTACCAATTTAATCAACCGTTTTTACGACATTGCGGATGGTAAAATTCGTTATGATGGCATCAACATCAATAAAATCAAGAAATCGGATCTTCGCCGTTCACTCGGAATGGTCTTACAGGATACCAACCTGTTTACAGGCACGGTAATGGACAATATCCGTTATGGCAAGCTGGATGCAACAGATGAAGAAGTTTATGCAGCGGCAAAGCTTGCAAACGCACATGATTTTATCACGCGGCTTCCCGACGGCTATAACACAATGCTGAAAGGAAACGGCGCAAACCTTTCACAAGGACAGCGTCAGCTACTTTCCATCGCACGCGCGGCAGTAGCAAATCCACCCGTTATGATTCTTGATGAGGCAACCTCATCGATTGACACGCGTACGGAAGCACTTGTCCAACGCGGAATGGATTCCCTGATGAAAGGACGAACCGTGTTTGTCATTGCACACAGACTTTCTACCGTTCGAAATTCCGATGTTATCATGGTTCTTGAACACGGACGTATTATTGAACGCGGTCCTCACGATAAACTGATTGCGGAACACGGAAAATATTATCAGCTTTATACAGGAGCCTTTGAACTTGAATAAACGACCGCGCCGTCATAACTTTTCATGAATTCGATGAAAATAAAAATTGAGGAGTAAAGCATTTACTCCTCAATTTTTTTAGGATTATGACATTACATCATAAAAAATCTCTTGTGAAAATATACCAAACGCCATATGAACAGCTCATAAAAATAAATTCGAGCGTTTGTTGCTCATATTTTTATAAAAATCAAATGGTTGGCCTTTCAAACGAAGTCCGCTCCCGCGGTATGCGGGAGCGGACTTCGTTTTTACTCTTCATAATCGAAGTAAGCAATGTCCGGTCTCACGTCCGGCGTCTCCAATACAATATCGCAATCCAAAACGCGAAAATTCTTTGCATAGCGAACCGTAAACATCGATCCTGCCGAAAGCCCGTGCCGGTCATATTCAGGATATTTTTTATCAATGGTTACAGGACATCCCGGTTTTGTACGGAAACCGCCCGGAAGAACAAAACGGCATTTTTCAAATGTTACATCTTCTATTCTTTGCTGTTCATTCTGCCCGACCGCCATAACCTCACGAATATTTTTCGTATAGCTGAACGGATACGGACGTTCAAACCGAAGTTCCCGGAAAATCACATTTCTAATATAACCGGATCGTTCGGGAATCCCCTCTTGTCTTGGCAGTCGATTCCGATCTCCGACCACAAGATAAACCGGTGCGCCGACATCTGTCATATCGATTCGCTCAAATATAACATTTTCGACCGCGGCTCCATCCACCGTTTCTAGTGAAATGCCGCAGCGATTGACATTTTTGACCGTACAACCACGGATATATGCGTCCTTGAGACAGAAATACGTATCCGTGCCGAATTTGATGCCGGACGCCAGGCTTTGAATCATCATATCGTCTACAAAGATACGATAACAGCCCACAGGATCGGAACTCTTGAAACAAAGCCCGTCATCACCCGCCATGATACGGCAGTCATATATCGTCATGTCATGGCAGTCCACAGGATCAATCCCGTCCCGATTCGGGGTATTCATACAGTCAAGATTCAGTCCGCGCAAAAGGATATTGGAACTGGAAAGCGGAACAACCGTCCAGAACGCACTACTCTTGAAATTCACATATTCGACCGTAATTCCGTCTGAATAGGAAATATAAACAAGATCCGGACGTGCGTCAAGATCCCGCTTATCATGCGCGGGATCATTCATTTTGAAGCGGTAACGTCCGTTCCCGTCGAGCATACCTCCTCCTGTAATCCGAACATTGGAAATATTCTCGCCGTAAAGCAGACCTCGTCCAAGCTGACGATGGGCGCAAAGACTGGTACGCGGCTCTTTCAAAGGATATTCTCCATGATCCTGTGTGCCGAGAAGTGTCGCCGTCGTATCAATAAAAAATGTTATATCCGAGGTAAGAGAAATCTCCCCTGACAAGAAAACGCCGTCATGCAGATAAACGGTACCGCCGGTATACGCTGCATCATTTACCGCACGCTGTATCGCCGCGGTATCCAGCGTTTTTCCGTCTCCTACGGCATAATACGGCGCTTTTGTCACATCAAATACCGAAGCATTCGGAAGCACGCCGCGCGAAAAGTCACAAGCATCATAAATCCGAATCCGATTGACAAGAAGTCTTGTTCCGCCGTCCGCAAAAAATACAAGCCGCGATACGCTTTCTACGGAATGCAAAAAACGGAAATCCTTTGCTCTTACCGCACCGTCCACCATAAGGGTATATACAGAGTGTACGGTGTCCAAAGTCACTTTGACTGCATACCAATTTCCGCACGGATAATACTGCCAATCCGTCAGTCCCTCATAAAGCTCGACCCACTCTTCCCCATTGGTAGCAAATAAGCAGTTCTTATAAAGAGCGATCCGGCAGACAGGTTTGCCCTTGTCATCGGTAATCTCAGGGACCAGCACAAGATGTTCGTTATCCGCGCGCACCTTGGTTTCCACAGAAAGGATTCCGGAAACAGCCGAAAATGCATACTCCGCATAGGCGCCGTTCCCATCCGAAGAGGCAATGGAAAAACTTTTATCGTCATCAAACGGGTTCGCCTCAAGCGTACATGAAGCATTGTCCGAGGATATTATCTTTTCCATGCCGCCGTCAAATTCCTCACGCGCTACATAGATTTCCGTATCGTCGAAAACATAAAGATTATCGAGCGATCCCTCTCCATCACAGGAAACCGAGACGGACAGCGGCATGCGGTCGGACAAAACATCAGCACGGCAAAGCATCCGACTGTCCGCCCAGATATCATATTTGCCTGCATCGGCATCAAGCACCAAACGAAGAGACAGCTCATGTCCCGGCTCATACGGCATCATGTCGGTACCGTCCATCGTACGAAGCATCCCCCCGTCAAGAACGGCGCCGCAGATTACTCCCGTCTCACCCAATACCGCCACCGAAAGGATCCCCTCGGAACAGCCGATTTTTGCCGTTACAACAATACGTGCGGATGCTTCTGTTAATTCCCGTGAAAATACGCTTCCATGCCCCAGACGAACATAGCGGTCATGGGGATTATCTTTTCGAGTTTCCAGCACACAGCCATCATGTAAACCACGAGAAAGAGCATCCTCGTCATTGAATACTTCCGCAAGATAACTCTTATAAGACCGTTTTTCATATGGTGCCAAGGGCTCTCTGAGTACAGGGAGCAGATTTGGCAGAGTTTTTTTCTCCTCCGACACGGCGGGAATCGCCAGCACGACAAAATGATTGCAATCCCCAGATATCCCGGGGATATGTACATGCTCGCCCTTTTCATACCGTCTTTCAAACAACAGATAAACGCGCCCGTCTGAACCGGCAATGGTTTCTTCCGACGGCATAAACTCCGACAGGAAAGACGGTAGCGCGCTCGAAAGCCTCTCGTCCAATGCCACGGCAACAACGGCATCCCGTTCACAGAAGAAATCGACTTCCTGTTTATCGTCAAAGCCTTCCGCACGGGAATTGAATGTCATAATGTAATCGGCACCCTGATAGCGAGCCGGAACGGAAACCGCCGTAACCGATTCGTTCGAATGCAGTTTCGCACCCTCACCAAAGCCGGCATAAACGGAATACCAGCCGCTCGTATCCCATGGTGACACAAATCTTCCGATGATAGGAGATTCCGGATAAAAGCATCCGGGACTCTTTTTGTTATGTGGATTCATTCTGTTTTTTCTCCGATATTCTTTTTTGCCCCCGCTGACAGCGGGGGCATGGATTTTTCTGACTGGGAATTCCCATCATCACAGTTTCACTGTGAAATCATATGGGAATTTTTGGACTTTTACCGCTTAGATATCCATGATGATGGGAAGGATCATGGGCTTTCTCTTGGTTTGCGAATAAATAAATTTGGAAAGGTCGTCTTTGACCTTGTATTTGAGCTGCGTCCAATCGGAGACGCCTTTATTCAGACATCCATATATCGCATCCCGTGCAATAAGCCGAATCTGGTCGATCAGCTTTTCCGATTCCTTGGCATAAACAAAGCCGCGCGATACGATTTCGGGACCGGAAATGATATCGTATGCCTGTGCGTCAATGGTTGACACCACAATAATAATGCCATCCTCTGACAAATGCCGTCTGTCTCGCAGCACCACGTTGCCGACATCTCCGATACCGGTGCCGTCAACAAGCACGATCCCGGCAGGCACCGTCCCGTTGAATTTTGCACTGTCCGTACCGATCTCGAGAATTTTTCCGATTTCGGATATGAAAATATGATTTGCCGGCATTCCCATATACTCAGCAAGTTCTTTATGATGATATAAATGACGCGCCTCTCCGTGTACAGGCATAAAATATTTCGGCCGAAGCAGCGCATGCACAATTTTCAGCTCCTCCTGACAGGCGTGTCCTGAAACATGCACCTCCGCCACACTGTCATTGAGAACCGTAACACCTTTTTTATAGAGTTCATTGATGATATTCCCGACAAGCTTCTCATTGCCCGGAATTGCCGAGGCGCTGATAACAACCACGTCGCCGGTTCCAAGCTCCACCTTATCGTGCATACCGAAAGCCATACGGTAAAGAGCCGACATCGGTTCCCCCTGACTTCCGGTGGAAACGATTGTCATCTTTTCCGGCGGATATTTTTTGATTTCACTGATATCGACAAGCACTCCTTCAGGGAAGCTCATATAACCGAGCTCTACTGCCGCGGAGACAATATTGACCATGCTCCGTCCGGTCACGGCAACTTTTCTTCCATATTTTGCAGCAGCGTTGATAATCTGCTGTACTCTGTGCACATTGGAAGAAAATGTTGCGATTACAATCCGCTTTTTTCGGTAAGCTTCAAAAATCCGTACAAGAGATTCTCCGACCTTTCTCTCGGACGGCGTATATCCGGGACGTTCAACGTTTGTCGATTCGCACATAAAGAGCAATACGCCCTCTTTCCCCAGTTCACCGAACCGGGACAGATCCGTCATTTCTCCGTCAATCGGCGTGGGATCGATTTTAAAATCTCCGGAATGAACAACCGTGCCGATCGGTGTTTTGATCGCAAGCGCACAAGCATCCGCAATGGAGTGATTGACACGGATGAATTCCACCTCAAACTGTCCAAGCACCACCTTGTCGCCCGCTTTCACGCAATGAAGCTCCGGACGGAAATCAAACACATGCTCCTTAAACTTATTTTCCAAAATTCCAAGAGTAAGCCTCGTTCCGTAAATCGGTACGTTTAGCTTTTGAAGAAGATACGGCACACCGCCGACGTGATCCTCATGTCCGTGCGTCAGCACAATTCCCTTGATTTTTTCGGCGTTGCTCACAAGATAGGTAATATCAGGTACAACCAGATCGATTCCCAGCATGTCATCATTGGGGAAGCCAATTCCGCAATCCACAATCAAAATACTGTCACTGTATTCAAGTACCGTCAGATTTTTTCCGATTTCATCCAATCCGCCGAGCGGTATAACACGTAATTTTTTTAGTTTTCCTTTTGATTTGGGCATAAAATACACCACCCTGTCATAAACAGGGTTCCTTTCTTTCAGAAATAAACGACAAAAATCCTGAACAGGACAAAATATCCCCTGTCCGGGTCAATAATCTGATTCAATATGTATCGTACAGACACATCGCGCACCCATCCGCAATGCGTCCGTACGAAAAATAGGGATTCCTGCCGCATTCAACCGACGCGCCATCGTCTGTGCATAGGTTAAATGCTGATTTATATTGTGTTCAAATTATTTTCAATGTAAACAAGGAAAGGAAGAGTTTCCTTTTTCTTTTTTTATTATACACCCGTTTCAAAAGTTTCGCAATAGTTTTTTACGTATCAAACGAAAACATTCCGTTAACAAGACAGCAAGCGGAATTTTAATCTTTGTTTTTTACGGCATGACGAATCAGATCATTGATCCTGCTTCGCAGGGCAAATGCCGTATTCGTTTCTCTTGGATAACGAGAGAACGTAATTTCCCCTTCTTTCTCAACCGCACGAAGAACCGCTTCCCTGCCGCAAAGAGACTCTGCAAGATACATAGCGCGAAGATCTGTCAGAGCCTCGGTAAACGCTTTCATATGAAGACTCTGATATGGCATTCCTCCGGGACCGGGATAAACGGAGAAACAATCACCGGCAGGCGCAAAGCATCCTCCGTCAAGGATCACATAAGGATCGATTTTTCGTTTAGAAAAACGAGTATACCAAAAATTATACCCCCAATGAAGGAAACCCTCTATCCGATATTTCCAAAGCTGAGCACCGATGATACGAGTTCTCGAAGCAGGCATCGCAAGAAAACGATTTGAAACCTCTCTGCCCTGAGCACAGCAATAATATGTCCAGAGATTTTCGATTCCCGCCGCAAGGAACGGCTCGATGCGATCAGACGCCGGAATCGGCATATCGACGGCACCCGTCTGATAAAAATCAAATTCAGAAAGTGCATCTATAATCCGATATCCGCAAAGCAAATCCGAAATACTGTTTTTCAATGCACGGTATCTCTCAAGATGCGCCATGCCCGGCTCATCTGAAATATGAAAAATACATTTTCTGTCCAGCCCAAGTTTTTTCATTTCCGAAAGGAACGCCGTAAGAAACGCGCGCAAAAATCCGATATATTCATCAGAGAGAGAATCGGTTTCCCATCCGAACAATTTCTGTTTTTTTCCATCGGCAATGCCGACGATTTTAGGTGCATGAGCGGCTCCCCACTGCGTAAACAGATGAGAGATCTCAAAATATTCAATGCCGCAGCGCAGACAAAGAGAAATCCAGCGATGCAAACGTTCAAAGGAAAAATGCCAACCGGCTGAATCTCTCATAACATCTACAAGCTGCACAGTCGGGCGTTCCCCGCCCTCCGCCGTATCAAGAGGCGGAGTAAAAACCGGTGTCAGAATTGCATTGACTCCGTTTTTGACAGCACATCTCATATATGACTCAATATATTTCCAATGTGTTTCCGAAAAAATTTCAATTCCGTAAGCGTCGGCAATACAGTCCACATGAAACCATTCCGTATAAATCAGTTTCCCGCACGGCAAAACCGCGTCCAGTACCGACAGGACAAGAGACGCTTCATATTCCGTTCCGTTTTCCGAGACAAGTGCTACCGTAATATCATAATCACCCGGCGCAAGCGTTTCCGGAACACAAACCGTCACATACAGGGAAGCTAGTGCACGAAACGGCACTTCCACAGGATCACCGGGACATACGGGGACGAGCAGATCAGGATAAAGTCCCGGCGTTTTGCGCAAATAATCCTCATCCGAACGCAAAGGATAACAAGGGAAACGAACAGGGACCTGCTCCACCCTTTCAAATGTGATCTCCTCAGCAAGCGGAGATTTCACAGCAAGTGTCACAACCTCACCTAGAAGCCATGCAGGAGAATCCTCGGTTGTAAACACAACCTCAAAATGGAATTCTTCTCCCCTTAGGCAGGATGCGCTCTCAAGCGTTTGTTTTGTATCGAGGCTTTCGTCGAAAAAACATTTTTCATAAGACGGTACCGCTTTGATGATCACTGACATCTGAAATGTCCTCCACTCCGTGTTTTTTTATGATTGTAACACATAGGCGGACAGATTACAAGAGAAAATCAGTGATATCAAAATTCGTTACAGCGGATGCACACTTTCGGAAATGCCTTTTTCAGCATACCGAAGCGCATCCTCTGCACCATCAGACGTTTTTGCCTCTGCCGAAAGCTTTACCGTATGCTCATCCTGCGCTGTAACACGAACCGAGGCATCATCAAAATTCAGTACTACCATACCATTTTCCGTGTCTGCGCCGTGTGCGGCAAGCTCTCCCAGAACAGCCGCTGCATTTTCGACTGTGAGCGTTTTTTCGGCAAGTGCAAACTCCTCACCCGCATAAAGAATCCGGCGGTCATCGCCAAGTTCCGCCGCATACAGAAGCGCTAAAAGGATCGGATCGTTCTGCCATGTCTGTCCCGATGCACCGGCAAGCAAATCCGAATCGGACTCCGTCTGGATATCGTACCTCTTGACAATTCCGCCCAACATACGAACAGTTTCTGCAAGAGCACGCGGCGCTGTATTCGGCAAATAAATGATATTCTCTCCTCCGGCAATTTTAGACTTGATAATCGCCGCCGTCGCATGGGAACGGTCAATCATAACATAGCCTCCGTCGGCAGATCGATACGACAATTCAAGCTCCCCGTCATCAGAAAAATTGACAAAAACATATCCGTTTGCCGCAAGACTTTTGGTTCCGAATTCACAAACTGCGCCAAGTAGGGACGCCGCATCATAAAAAGCCTGTCCGCAAGGCGAATCTTTTACCGCAAATTTTCCGGTAAGCGGCGCCGCATTCCCGACAAGATGCTGCAGATAATCTCCGTAGCTGTCGCAAGACCCAGCCGGTGCTTCCGGAATCTTCACTTCATATTCCTTCCTCATGATACCCGCAATTTTCCGTGTACGTGCCATTCCTGCCGGGAAACCATAAGCATCGAGCAAATAAATTTTATGAATATTCCCTTCTTCACGCTTTACATAGATACCGAAATTCGATCCGGTATACGATACCGTGAACGCAGCAAGCGGATAAAATCCCTCTCCCGCATCGGAACACACCGTACCTGCAGACATCGCGCCGCTCATAATAAGATTCTTCACATAATCCGAAGAAGGGGTTCCGTCGTCAAAGAAGACAGCCTTATTCCCCATGACTTGTGCCGCAGAAGCCCCATATGCCGTAAGAAACGTCGGAACAAGCTCTGTTTTGACATCTCCGGCAAGTCCAAACTCGCGGAAGATATCGCCCTCTTTACCTGAAAAAATTCTGTTTTCCAAAATCAAATCCTCCGATAATATGATTTTTCCCGCTTCGATTCGGGTACCGCATTCGATGCAGCTCCCACTTGCAACAACGGCCCCTTCTCCGATTACGGAACCTTTTTTCACAACGGCATAATCGCCGACAACAGCCTCCCTGCACAAAATCGAGGAACGTATAAGCGCCCCACGCCCGACAGAGACGCCGTCCATCAAAATCGATGCTTCCACGACAGCACCGGAAGCGATACGCACCATACCGAGAACGCATGGCCCCCGCACACCGGAGCAAGATGAAATCTCGGCATCCCATGAAATATAACTTTCTGCGTTTCCGGGGACCGAAAATCCCCGGATACTTCCCCTCATGGCATCAAGATTACAGGCATAATAAGCATCAGGACTGCCAATATCGCACCAATATCCATCTGATACATAAGCGTATAAGCCGTGTCCGATTAACTTCGGGAACACATCTTTGGAAAAATCACAGAAAACCCCATCCGGAATTTCCGATAAAATTTTCCGGTCAAACACGTAAATACCCGTGTTGACCCAATCGGAAAGAACATGCTGCCACGATGGTTTTTCCACAAAACGTATAATCCCTCCATGTTCCGAGCAAACAACACAGCCAAAATCAAGCGGAATCTTCTTTTTCACCGTAACAATGGTCGCCAAAGCACCCTTTTCCCTATGGAATCGAACTGCCTCGGAAAGAGAAATATCACATACTGCGTCACCGCTGACAACCAAAAAATCAGAGTCAAGAAAATCCGAAGCGGATTTTACGCCGCCGGCCGTACCGAGCGGCTTTTCTTCCTCAAAAAATGTAAGTTTTATCCCGTTCGTATCATGAGTTTTATAATAATTCATAATATCATAAGCTCGGTACTTCAAGGTAACTGCCGTTTCCCGAATCCCGTTTTCATATAAAAGACGCAGCATATGGCTCATGACGGGGACATTCAGTACCGGCATGAGAGGCTTCGGCATCCGCTGTGTCATCGGAAAAAGCCGGGTTCCCTCTCCGCCCGCCATCATCACGGCTTTGATTTTGTCGCTCATCTTAACTCCTCCGCACCCGTTGTCCGGATCCATTCTATTCTTTGATTCTACAAAGAATTCCATTCCGGCATCCATCCGGTTCGTTCATATGGTGCGGCAAGAAAAGGAATTTTATTCACCTTACCGGCTGTTTTTTTCCGGTTTGGGGAATATTTGGCGCAGGATACGGCAAACAATAATTTATGGAAATCCAAGAGAACCGGAGGAATACACACAATGATGATCAAAGGATGCAGAAAAAATCTTGTTGTCATGAAAAATATCGGCAGCGATTATATAGATGAAGCTTACTTTATCCTGAAAAACGAATTGCCCGCCGGAACGGCGGGCGGCGACATTGTAAAAGAGGCAAACCGGATTATCTCCGAATATCAAACCGGCAGAAAAAAAAGCCGCTTGTCGTTCTCTTTCCTCAGCTTTGTGCTGGGAGCAATCGCGGCAAGCGTTATTTGTCTTGTTATCTTTCAGATCGTTCAGCTTTCAATATAGGGATAATCTCTTCTGGCAGGAGAGCACACAAAGGCATTGATACCGGCATCCAGCATATCTTTCGCTGCGCGGGCGGACGCAAGGTCACGGAATAACCCAAAAACAGCAGGTCCGCTTCCGCTCATGCGCACACCGAGTGCACCGGTTGCAAGAATTGCTTCCATTAAAGCAGGCACGCCCGTTTCGGGGTCTGTTACTTTTTCAAATTGATTATAAAGTACAGAAGAAATTCTCTCAAGATCACAGCTTGTCATAGCCTCCAGCATATCGGCACAGGTATAGGGTGCTACCTGCCGGATAAGATCGATTTTTTCGTAAGCGTCTGCCGTGCGGATACGACTCCCCTCCGGAATCGCTACAAGAATAGCACAGTCCGGCATTGGGGCACAGCTCTCAATGATTTCACCGATTCCTTTTGCACTCGCCGTTCCTTTTTTGATACAGAACGGAACATCGGCTCCGACCCCGGCTCCGATTTTGCACATTGTTTCCGCTGTCATGGAGGTCTCATAAAGCCTATCGAGTGCGATAATGGCAGCGGCGGCATCGGAAGAGCCTCCACCAAGCCCTGCTTCCGCAGGGATTTTTTTATCAATCACAAAGGATACATCGTATTTTTCAATGCCGGCAGCTGCAAAAAATGCGGACGCTGCACGGAACACAATATTACCGGCTCCATCAGGTGCCATAAAATCACGGCATCTGACGTCGATAGCGGATTTTTCGGCAGGGTCATTTTTACATACCTCAAGCCGGTCGAAAAGCGTGACGGTCTGCATGACAGTTTCAATATCGTGATAACCATCCTCCCTGCGATCGCCGACACGCAAATACAAATTGATTTTCGCAGGTGCGAGAATTGTGATTTTTTCCATATGTACTCCGATTTCTATATTGAACTTATAATATGGAGGATAACATTCTTTTTCACCCGAATCGCTCCGAACGGGCAAAGTTCCTGACAGCAATAACATCTTATGCAGGAAGCATGTCTGATATGAGCGACTCTTGTCCCGCCTTTTTGGACAAACTCAATGGTATGCTTCGGACACGACGCGACACATTCCCCGCATGACCGGCAAAGGCCTCTCATAACTACCGGACGCGGCATAAAAAAACGTCCGATCTTTCCACGTGAGAAAAAGGAAAGCGCCGATACCGATTTTTTCTTTGCGCTGTCCGGTTCCTTAAAATCCGGAACGGCAAGATCCGCAGGCGCTGCGCCGAGAATCTCAAGTGTGTCCGCGCTTTCGGGACAAAGCCCTCTTGTAAAAGCTTCCTTTACCAAAGGCACGGTACCCTCAAAACCGAGAAGCCTTTCACAAGCGAGATCGGAAGCAAACGGATTGGAACTTGTTAAAATCGCCCCGATTTTTCTCGGATTGCCGGCAGTGGGACCGTTTCCCTCCATCCCGATTACGGCGTCCGTCACCGCAATGACTGTTTTTTCTCTGCAGAGCATCTCACACAAATCGCAGAGCATCGCGCTGAAATCGCCATAATCCGGAAAGGTCGCATGCATCTCAAATTTTTCAATTCCCGGAATCACACCGAATAGGTTTTTCACTGCCGCGCTCATTTTCGTCAGCGAATGGCTCTTCAGCTTGCACAAATCGATTAGAATATCCGCTTCGGCAACAGGCTCAATGACACGAAACATTTTCACCTTTTTCCCATTCGGATTCGGCATCTGCGCAACAGAGGTATCAAAATTCAAAACAGCTCCATACCGGGCGGCTGCGTCCGCAATACCGCAAACCCGGTAAATACTTTCCAGACGCTGTTTGTTGTATATTCCCCCTGGACTTTCCGCGATCACGGGCGTGACCCCGTATTCCTGCAAAATAAGAAGCATGGCACAAAGCACCGCAGGATGCGTCGTCGCCGCGGCATCCGGAGATTTTTTCATCACAAGATTCGGCTTGATAACCACTTTTTTTCCTTCAAAAAAGGTACGATTATAGCCGATTGCTTCGAAATGGGAACGGAGAATACGAGAAATCTGCTCCTCGTCATATGCTTCACAAGCCGATATGGCAACGGTACGACTCCATTCCATAACAGATCTCACACTCCCTTAAAACTGCTTGATTGCAATATTGTAACATAAGTCAGGAGAAAAAGAAACCCTTTTTGAAAAATTTACTTTTTTTCAATTTTGCACGAAATACGGGTTACCATCATTAGCAATGGTATGGACAATAAAAACCAAAGAAAGGTATAGAGCGGACATATTTGCCCCAGTATATTGAAACGGTTGGAAGAATAATCCCAAACCGAAAGATTGAGTTTTAAATTGACAATAACGCCCACTGTAAATTCAATCGCCGTGATGGCAGCGCTGGATATTGCGCTGCGTAAAATGATGGAACGGTTTTTAAGCCATTTATTTACACTGTATAAAATAACAAAACAAATCCCTCCGGTCACAACCATGCTTGGATGCGTATGTCCCCTCCAGATAAGCTCAATCAATCCGTAGCCTGTACCGCCGAATAAAAACAAAAACGAAAGCTTCTCTGTCACATTCCATTTCAGTCTGCCGTCAATTGACACTTGATGTTTCTGCCGAAGCTTCGGTATTTCCTTTGCCACTGCTCCCCTTGTCATCGCCAAACTCGCTCCTTTCTTCTTTTGTCGTATTCTTTAGCCATTCGATTGCTTCACGCAATCCGCCAATCCTGTCGATAAGCCCATATTCCACAGCCTCCCGTCCGTCAATAATCGTACCGACATCCGTCGCCATTTCATCCGTACGAAATGTGAGACTCGTCAATGTTTCCCTTGTAATACCGGAATGGCTTACGATAAACTCTGAAATCCGGTTCTGCATTTTTTCAAGTCCTAAAAATGCCTGCGGTACCCCGAGAATCGTTCCGCTTGTACGAACAGGATGAATCGTCATGGTCGCACTTGGCACAATAAAAGACTTGTCACAGGAAACCGCAATCGGGATTCCGATAGAATGTCCCCCTCCTATCACGATGGATGCGGTAGGCTTTTTCATGCTTGCAAGCATCTCGGCAATGGCAAGTCCTGCCTCAACATCTCCGCCCACGGTATTGATAATAACAAGCAAGCCGTGAATTTCCGGATTCTCTTCCACAGCAGCAAGCAGCGGCAGAATATGTTCATACTTTGTCGTTTTCTGTGTGTTCGGCAAAATATAATGTCCCTCAATTTGTCCGATAACCGTAAGGCAATAAAGCGAAATCCCGTCACTTTTTGTTACAACGGCACCAAGCTTTCCGATATCTCCCCCAGATACCGAAGCTTGTCCTTCAGAGGTCTCGTCCATTGCTTCATTTTTTATATCTTTCATATCCGAACCTCTCTTTCCAATACGAAATTTACAATATCCTATATTTTTTACAAAAAAAATGTTCTCTAATCATTTACAATCCGCAAAAAATCATTTATAATAGATATGTATCCAGTCTATTTTGACCTCTGATTCTGAAAAAGAACCATGTTGAAAGCTGTAATATGACAGTTGCACTGTCGAAAGGAGATGCTTGGTTATGGAAAATAAAATTTTGGTGGAAACCTCGGCGCGTCATATTCACCTTACCGAGGAACACATCGCTATCCTGTTCGGTGCGGGCCATACGCTCACCGTGAAAAAAATGTTAAGCCAGCCCGGACAATTCGCATGCGAAGAAAAGGTCACGGTAAAAGGTGAAAAAGGAGAACTCAAAATGTCTGTTCTCGGTCCGGCAAGAAATGCAACACAGGTCGAGGTTTCTCTCACCGATGCAAGAACGCTCGGTGTTACCGCTCCGGTACGCGAATCCGGCGACATTGCAGGCTCCGGTTCCTGCACGCTGATCGGTCCGTGCGGGACCGTCGAGATTTCCGAAGGCGTGATTGCGGCGCAAAGACACATTCATCTGACCCCGGAAACAGCAAAGGAGCTCGGTGTCTGTGACAAACAGATTGTTAAGGTAGAGCTCGACACTTCCCGTCCGCTCATTTTTGACGGCGTGATTGTCCGTGTATCCGACAAATATGCGCCGGCAATGCATATCGATACGGATGAAGCAAACGCTGCAGGCGCATCCGGTACCGTATACGGTAAAATTGTAAAATAAATCCAAATAAAAAATAAGGAGAAAAATCATGGCAGAAATCACGTATTCTCATGAAGTAGAATCCATGTGCTGTGTCAAGCAGGGTCCGAATCATGGTCCCGCTCCCCTTCCCGAGGAAGGAAAATGGATTCAGGCAAAACAAATCACCGATATTTCCGGATATACCCACGGCGTAGGCTGGTGTGCACCCCAACAGGGCGCTTGCAAGCTTTCCCTCAACGTCAAAGACGGCATCATCGAAGAGGCTCTTGTCGAGACCATCGGATGTTCCGGCATGACGCATTCCGCGGCGATGGCAGCGGAAATTCTCCCCGGCAAAACCATTTTGGAGGCTCTCAACACAGACCTTGTCTGCGACGCCATTAACACCGCCATGAGAGAATTGTTCCTTCAGATTGCTTATGGACGCACACAGTCTGCATTCTCCGAGGGTGGTCTTGTAGTCGGCGCAGGGATGGAAGATCTCGGAAAAGGCGCTCGTTCCATGGTCGGAACCATGTACGGCACGAAGGCAAAAGGCGTTCGGTATCTCGAAATGACCGAGGGCTACTGCACCAGAATGGCACTTGATGAAAATGATCAGGTAATCGGATATGAATTCGTATCCCTCGGCAAAATGACGGATTTCATTAAAAAAGGCATGGAACCCAATGAAGCGTATGAGAAATCCAAAGGTACGTACGGAAGATTTGCCGATGCCGCAAAATATATTGATCCGAGAAAAGAATAAGGGAGGAACGGAAAATGGCATTGTTTGAAAGTTATGAAAGAAGAGCACCCAAGATCAATTCCGTTCTTGCTGAATACGGAATCAAGTCGATTGAGGAGTGCAGGGATATTACACTTGCCGCCGGTATTGACTGCGATAAAATTGTAAGAGAAACACAGCCGATCTGCTTTGACAACGCGGTATGGGCATATACCGTAGGCGCTGCCATCGCGATCAAAAAAGGCTGCAAAAAAGCTGCAGACGCCGCCGCAGCCATCGGAATCGGACTTCAGGCGTTCTGTATCCCCGGATCCGTCGCGGAAAACCGTAAGGTTGGCTTAGGTCACGGTAACCTCGGAAAAATGCTTCTTTCCGAAGAAACGGAATGCTTCTGCTTCCTCGCAGGTCATGAGTCCTTTGCCGCTGCGGAAGGCGCGATTAAAATCGCGCTCAACGCCAATAAAGTACGCCAAAAACCGCTTCGTGTCATTTTAAACGGGCTTGGTAAGGATGCCGCGTTCATCATTTCCAGAATCAATGGTTTCACCTATGTAAAAACGGAATTTGACCCTTACACAGAAGAGGTCAAGGTCGTTTCTGAGACACCGTATTCCAAAGGTCCCCGCGCAGCGGTCAAATGCTACGGTGCGGACAATGTTCCCGAAGGCGTTGCCATTATGAAACTTGAAAATGTCGGTGTTTCCATTACTGGAAATTCCACAAATCCGACACGTTTCCAGCATCCCGTTGCCGGCACCTACAAAAAATGGTGCGTGGAAAACGGTGTGAAATACTTCTCCGTTGCCTCCGGCGGTGGCACGGGAAGAACACTTCATCCCGACAACATGGCAGCAGGTCCCTCGTCCTATGGTATGACCGATACGATGGGACGCATGCATTCCGACGCACAGTTTGCCGGCAGCTCGTCTGTCCCGGCTCACGTCGAAATGATGGGTCTTATCGGTATGGGCAACAACCCCATGGTAGGTGCTACTGTTGCGGTTGCCGTTGCGGTTGAAGAAAGCTTTAAATAAAACAAATAGATCCTGTTAAAAACAAAGCCTCTGGAAGCTGAACTGCTCCAGAGGCTTTTTCTTATTTGGTATGTCATTTTTTACACATAAGCACATGCTTTTATATAGGGTGTCGTCCCGATTTTATCCTATTCTCGTCGTCAGAACAGTCTCTGTATCTGCCGCGAAGCTCCTGTTAACACACACGTCTGCGCTCGCTTCCCCATAAAGCGCCACTGTACAGAACAGAAATAAAAATTTCCCATTCTCTGTCTCTCATAAAATAAAGCGAAAAAAGAAATTTGTACGCTACTTGTTTCCAACCAAATATCCATCGCTCATTCGCATAATCACATCTGCTTTTTCAGCAACTTCAGCCGCGTGCGTAATGATAATAACGCATTTTCCGAACCGATGTGCCTGCTCAACCAAAATATGAACGATATTCATGCTGTTTTCATTATCAAGATTACCGGTCGGCTCATCGGCAAGAACAACATTGGGATTCGAAGCTATCGCGCGGGCAATTGCAATGCGTTGCTGCTCGCCGCCGGAAAAATCCGTACTTCGTTTTTTGAATTGCTCTTTTGCAATTCCCACCAAAAGAAGCATCTCTTCCGCACGTGCTTTCCGATTTTCCGGATATTTTGAAAGCTCTAAGGCAAGTTCTACATTTTCCAATGCTGTAAGCTGCGGCAAAAGATAATAGCTTTGAAAAATCATACCGATATGTTCTCGACGATATCTGTCGCGGTCGATTGTGGCAAGATCAGTGCCTTCATATAGGATTTTCCCCGATTTTGGAATGTCGAGTCCTGCCATCAAAGACATTAATGTGGATTTGCCGCTTCCGGAACGTCCGACGATGGCATAAACTACACCAGAATCAAACATTGCCGTCGCCTCTTTCACCGCATGCACTTGTCCGGCCTTGGTAATATAATCATAGGTAAGATGGGAAAGCTCAAGAATCGCCATCAGCATTTCCTCCTTTTTTCACAATGGTTCCAATCCGTTCAAAATAAAAGGTTTCATCCGTAACGGAAAAATCGGAATAAATTCGATGATAATCCTCCATGCGTATCAGAATATCGTCCCCTGAGCAATATTCATTGTCCTCATAAGTGCCGATGACAATCACATATTTCGTTTTCATACTTTCTTCACTGGCAAGTTGTTGACCTTGAAGGCGCACATATGCGTCCTTTCCGTCCGCTGCCAGAAAAAGAATCGTCCTTCCTTTTTCCGCATCTGGTATATAAGGAGAATCCTCACTGACATATGCGTAAATAAATCTCTCATCATAATTAGGAAGTGCCTTGACCTGTTCATATGTCATTGAGGTTTTGACTGCCGAAAGATCTGTCATTCCTACCATACTCGCAGGTTCCCTCTCCGACTCCATCGAAAGCTCCGTACCGATGGCATAACAAGTATGCCTTGAAATTCCGATTTCACCCTCTTGCGGCGTCTTAATATCATTGATATCTACATCAATTGCGGAAATCTTCGTTTCCGATACGGATATTTCAATCTTCATATTGCGTTCCAAAGGCATGGTTTTATCAAAGTCTAAAGCGGAATCCAAATTCTGGATTTCCTCGGAGGCAGAAGCCCGTTCCAATACCGTATCATTGATAAACCGACATACCCCATCCGCCGTCAAGCGCCCTATTCCTAAGCCAAGTCCGGCAGAAAGCAAAATCAAAACAACAAGTTCAAGTGTCATCATAGCACGAATCTTAGATTTCGGCATACCAAGTGCACGAAGCAATATCGTTTCCCTTTTTCGAGAGTTGCATACATAACCCGTAAAAAACACCAAAACACCGACTCCGGCAAAAAGCACCACGATACATACAAACACGGCAATGATAAGAATATTATCAAGCTCGGCGGAAAGAACGTCATACGTGCTGTTATTGAATACCAAATTTGCGTTTTTAAAATCCAACCCGTTTTTCTCTGCCTGTGACACAAATTCCTCAAAGGCTGCTCTGTCAGGCAAAATGAAATCTGCTCTTTCAATCGTAATACTCGATAAAGGCGTTACCCAATCAGAAATCACTCTTCCATAATCGAGCTCAGCCACTGCAAGCGGAATATAGGCAGGATATAATACATCATCTGTCGGATGTGCAGCCGTTTCATAAATGCCGACAACAGTTGTTTGAAGAAATGTATAACAAGAATAGTCTTTCGAATAATACCGTCTGACAAGGATATCGCCGACTTCTATATGATACTCATCAGCAAGCCACCATGGTATGACAATTTCCGCACGTTCACCGGAGTAGCCATCCGATGTCAGTCCCGTTCCCTCCCGAATGGTACATTCTCCGGAAAAGAACGGATAGACAAGTGACAGATTTTCCACAGCCAAAAGATTGCATCCGAATTTTTCCTGCCACACCGCAACAGGCTCACCCCGATCGGTTGCGCTCGGCATATGAAACATCGTTTCCCCTCCGGGAATAACCCCTTCCGCTTCCGCCATGGTGACATTAAAAGCTAATATATCGTTGTCATTCAAGCAATAAGCAATATCGGAAAGTGCAATCGTTTCTTTTTCGCGCTGAACAAGAGATGCTACAAAAATGTAATTCTGATCCAGCGCGTTTTGGGCATCCAAACACGCGCCGTATATAAATAAAGACACTGTCATGGCAGCAATCATAAAAAATACAATCGCAAAATATAGTAAGGATCTCCATGGCAGACGGCACAAATTACGCAACGCAAATTTTACAATCATTCTTTACCCCCTACCCCCGATAAAGCGTTGATTCTCCGTACATACTCTCCCACAAAAAGATACAGAGCCGCAACGATCAAAAGCCCGGCTATCATCGCAAAGATAAGAGCTGGTATCACATATTCGCGGAAAAGGAACCCAAACTGTTCCAGATTCTCCGTTACAAAATCATCCGGAGATACTTCAAAGAGAAAGAAATCCGCACTCTCGTTGCGAAACTGCGCAGACAGCTCTGCGGAATAGAGATATTTTGTTATCGGTACCGCACAAAGCGAAACCACCGCAGTAAGAATGCCGGCACTGAAAAGAAACGCGAAAAAAACAAGAATGAGAACTTCCGTGAAAAATGATGCCGTCACAGCGCTTCTCTTTTTTCCGAGTGCCACCAGCACCGCAAGCTCTCTGTGGCGTGCTTTCATATGAAACAACACAGAAAGCATAAAAACAGCAAATCCAACACCAACTATGCCGACAAGCACAATGGAAATGATTTCAGAAAGTCTTGCCGATGGAGAAGATGCCGAATCGGATACATATTCTGTCAGCCGAATCGGTTCTGTAAATCCGATTTCATTGATTTCACGGCACAGAGTTTCTACATCGGTTCCTTTCAACAAACGGAAATATAGCGAATCGGGAACCACGCATGGATTTTCTTCAAACAAATCCGAAATGCTCGAAATACCGGAATGATACATCCCTTCTATTCTCTCGCTTCCGGCAATTTCCACAAGCGTGGAGAGCGGTACATAAACGTGATTGGCATTTAAAAGCCACGGCTCCGATACCCCCGCAAAATTATCTACACGATGCTGGTAAATTCCGCCGACGATATAAACGTAAGCGTCCTCTTCCCTGCTTTTTTCAAAGCCAATCATATCCCGTTCCGCAGCATACAAGGATACCATGTCAAGCGTCACCGTGTCTCCAAGAGAAAGTCCGTTTTGATCGGCAAGTTCCTTTGAAATCACAATCTTGTTGTGATTTTTTTCATGATCGGTTTCCGTTATCATCGTACCTTCCGTTATGGTCAGATCTCCGGCATATACCTCTTCCAGAATCTCCATAGAAGTCACGCCGACAATCTGATAGCCCTTGATATAATTTGCCTGTTCTCCTGCCGGAACCGATTCTCCCGAATAGCGATTTCTAGTAAATGAGCCATAGCCGACATACGAAATCTCGGAAAGAATTCCGACATACTCCTTGACAGCGGAAATCCCTGTGATGACTTCGGCATCTTGATAAAATGCCTCGGCAGCTTCATAGGTAAGATACGGTTCAAGCTCCTGATTGGTTACATGCACCAAGCCGTCCAGCGGACCGTAAAAGCGAGATCGGTTATCCTCACAAAGGCGGAAAATCAAGATACCGAACATCGCAAGAAAAAGGATCGAAAACGCAATGGCAAAGGTCAACATGCTTCTTGTTTTCAATCGTAGGATATTACGTACGGCGTATCGCACAGAAGCTCCCCCCAATCACAACCTGCAAGACATTCGTTTTTCTGCCCGTCCGCCGTGCATTCCTTTTTCTGAAGCGGGCAATAAACATATAATATGACACGGAAACCGCATTTGCGACAGTCTGTCACCACTCTATGATATAAATATCCGTTTTCCATATATTTCGGAGTATCGGTGACCTTCAAATAAGAAATTTTCAATACATGCGGCTCATACTGTTCCGAATAGCCACAGTTTCCCTTGTTGCACTTTACCGCATGATAACTGTTCGCATCCACCGTTCCAGATGTAACGGAAATGCCGGTATAAACCAAGAAATGTTCACATTCCTCATTGAAAAACAAGCTTTCATGGTCGTGGCGGAAATTCTCTCCGTACTTTGACAGATCCAAATAGCCTTCTTTTTTCCCGCAAGCGCAAAGCAAAGCGGAAAGTAAAACGGTAGCCATAACCAAGGAAAATATTTTTTTCATAAACACCCCCTCTTGCAAGAAACAGCGGAGGAAGGGCCTCCGCTGCCAGTGCAAACCATAAAACAGCCGTCCAAACTTTGAAGTCTTTTCGTGTCATACACCGGATAAAGGCTGATTTCATTTCAATCCCATGTATTTTCCGTCACCTGATATCCCCGCGAAACCTCCTGCGCAATTTTCAGATACAATTCCCGCCTTTCCGGATCATACTGATCAACTAACTCCAGAGAGGTCAGCCCGTAAAACCGCTTGAGATCCTCCAGCATCGTTTCAGGAATGACCGAAGGCGTTTGCTCGACCGGAGTATCAAAAAAATCAGAATAATAATAGTTGACCGGAGGATCCGTCATATTTTTCCGTATCTGGATATAATTCGGCGTCCGATCATGGGATTGGAACTTCAGATTGTGATAGCTGACAAAAATATAGGTAATCTCCAGCAAATCCCGCTCCGAATATTCCCCTCCGAAATAATCCGTCATCACCGCATGCAGAAATTCATCCTGCAGGCGGATCGGCTCGTCGGAAAAAAGAGAGGCAATGTCAATGGAAAAGTCATACTCCACGCGGTATTCTTTTCCGTTTGCATCGACCTTGTAAATCTCAATGGGACTGGTTTTTCGAATATATCTGGAAAGCGGATAATACGCCGTCACAGCAGGTTCCATCGGAAGCGGAAAATCCTGTGTATAGCCGGCAGAATTCACGTCCAGCCGATACTGATAATTTTCCACCCATTCCCCATTCATATTGAAGAAATAATACATTCCGTCGCCGTTTAAGATGATTTTCACCGCCCGGTGTTCCCAATCGATCTCTTCTGTCACAACAAGCGTTGGCTCCGGCAATACAGGAGGCGGCTCCGGCTCTGTTTCGGCTGTCGTTTCGGTTGTTTCTGCCGTATCATCCGTCGCCGCAGGCGGCGTGGTATAAATCAGCGAATCTTCCGGCGGTGTATCGCCGCACGAAACAAGCATACACAGCATGAAAACCGCGAGAATTCCCGCCAATTGTTTTCTCATAAAATGAATCCTTTCCGCAGCCACAATGCCATACGGCATAAAAGCTGCTTGCCTCTGCAATTTTGAGAAACAGCGGAGTGTTATTCTCCGCTGTTTCTCAAACCATCTAATCAATCATAAAATACCTTGCCGCATACTGTACACTGCGGATAATACGGTCCCCCGACCTCGCCGAAAACACCATCCCGATTGTGCGTTCCTTGCTCTTCTATAAAACAATTGGTGCGCGTACAAACACGATAATGGTACGAAGTAAAAGATGTATATCTCCATTCTCCGTATTCATGATCGTCATATGTAACAGGGTTGTCTCTTGTACCTGTATCACGTCCGGAGAAAATGCCCCAACGTCATACACCGATCCTCCGAAAGAGCAGACGTATGACGTTATACATACAATCTTGGTTCCGGATTTGCAGTCCCAAGAGATTCACCCCCTTTGGCATGATTTTTTGGCTATTCAACCATTATGGGAATTGCGCATAATAAAAGTACAAATACCAAAAACTAATGCAATTCGATTGTTATCATGCGGAATTTGTTAAATCTGTATTTTTTATATTTCTGTTATCACTGTAACATAAATCTTCAAAATTGTCAATATAATATTTCTTTTCTTTCCATTTTATTGTCAAAATAACAACAACAAACATTTTTAATTATTCAAACATAACAAATTAAAACGGATAAACATCCTGCCCGAGAAGCTTTATTTCTCATATACAATACAAAAAACCGAGAAGCAAGCATATCTCCCGCTTCTCGGTTTTTTACAAAAAGATTTTTTTCCTTTTCTTCTGAAAGCTTTTCTCGTTTATATGCCACTCTCCGATTCTTTTTTAGAAACAATCAGAAGCAGCCGTCCCTCTTTTACTTCAACATCCGCATATTCATCCGTGATCTCATTGCTTACGCCAAGAGGAAAATCCGGCGTCAGCTCCGCGTCATATAAAGGATATCGGACCCCGGTTTCCGAAACACCGCGACAAACCCCTCCGTAAGCAAAAACAGAAAGATACGAGTCAGATTTTTTCGGAATCCGAACGTGACCGGAGAAGATTCTCGCTTCATTTCTGTTATCCATCAGTACGGCGGATACACCGTGTGATTCGGCATATGCCAGAGATTGCAGATTGGCAACCGTATGATCCAGTCTGCCTCCGATTCCGCCAACGATGACAATTTCATCTGCTCCGGCATCCATGGCATACTTGATACAAAGCATGGTATCGGTATCATCTTTTTCGGCAGGCACACGGACAATTTTACCGCAGTTTGCAGGCGGAATCTGCTCATGATCAAAATCACCGATCACAACGTCCGGCATACAGCCGAGCGCTTCTGCCTCTTGATAAGCCGTGTCGGCACAGATGACAAGCTGTGTATCCCGAACAGGCAAACACTGCGACAAATCTCCTTCATGATACGGCGTGAGAATCAGTGCTTTCATCGCAAACTCCGTTTCTTTTTCGAAATTCAGGCTTCCTTTCTCTTCATCGAGGAACGAATCAAAAGCAGCACCGCGGCAACGACAGCAGCTGCAGCGGTAACGGCAATCACAGCCACCCAGTTGACATCCGTGATCTGAGTAATAGCAAATTCACCGGTCTCTCCGTCCTGCAAATGGGAAAAGACGGCGGCAACATCATAAATGACCGCAGCCGTGACGACAAGCCCTGCCACGGGAGCAAGCCATCCTGCACCTGCTTTCTGTGCATCCCTGTGCACTCTCGTCGGCATTTCGGCACGGAAATCCACCGTAGAACCAATATACAGCGCCGCCACCACAAGAACGATTGTCTCCGGAATCATGTAGGTTGCGTTGTAAATAAAGGAATAACCAAGTGCTGCTTTTGTCGGAATAGAAAGTCCCGCCCAAACCGTCGCGCCCGAAATTACATGGCAGGCATAGCGAAGCACACAAACAAGCACACAACCCATCGTGAGCGCAGTCGCCTGATTTTTCACGGCGCGGCGGAAAACACCGGCAAAGCCAATTACGCCAAATGCCACAATATAATCAAGCATAATGACAGCAAGGATGCTCTGCCAACCTGTTACCCATGAAAGAGTATTCAGTCCGAGCAGCTGCTGAAGCACACCATGCACCAGTCCTGCTCCGATTCCGAAGCCAAGTCCATGGCGATAAGCGATCACTGCAATAGGCAGCATAGAAGCAATCGTGACGGATCCTCCGTACGGAAAATCCACAATTTTGATAAGGCTCAATACGGTAGCAAGCGCGATCATGACAGCGCTTTCCACAAGAGCCCTTACCGTTTTGTTTTTCATAGAAAAACCTCCCAAAATAAAATTGCCGCATGAAAATAATACGGCAATTTTTGTTTCGGAGTGTTGCGTCCATAATCTTCCTGCGCCGGTATTATCCATATCAGGTTAGAAGGGTTTTCGGATTTTATCCTCCTCTCAGCCGAATCACATTCAGCACCCCCGATTATTTTTATGCGGTTTTCTTTATCTTAGCAAAGTCATCCCTTTTTGTCAAGGTTTTTTAAGCGGAAATGTTTTTTCTGTCAAAAAGATTGACCTGCTTTATCAAATCATCTATTCTCTATTCTTTTAAAGCGAAAACGCAGACTGTACACCGTTTTTCCCGATGAATTATCCTAAGTTAATAGGACGGTATATTTTTTTTCAAACTTAAATCCAGCGAAGAATTGACAAGTCCGCAGAAAAGCGGATGCGGCTTATTCGGCCGGCTTTTGAATTCGGGATGGAACTGAACTCCTACATAGAACGGGTGAGATTCAATCTCCACCGTTTCCACGATATGACCATCCGGAGAAAGTCCTGCAACGGTAAGTCCTGCCTGAATCATTGCTTCACGGTAGTCATTGTTGAACTCATAACGGTGGCGATGCCGTTCGTAAATCAAATCGGTTCCGTAACAGCGGTGAAGCATCGTTCCGGGCATAATATGACACGGATAAGCTCCGAGACGAAGTGTCCCGCCCTTCGCAATCGCTGCATTTTGATCCGGCATAAAATCGATAACCTTATGCTGGCTGTTCTCATCAAATTCTCCGGAATTGGCATCGGCAAACCCCATCACATCACGTGCAAATTCGATTGCTATAATCTGCATGCCAAGGCAGATCCCGAGCAGAGGAATCCCGTTTGTTCTCGCATACTGCGCGGCGCAGATCATTCCTTCAATTCCGCGGCTGCCAAACCCTCCGGGAATAATGATTCCATCACAGCAGGAAAGAATCTCCGGAGTACTTTCCGGCGTCAGCGTTTCACTGTCAATCCACTTGATATCGACAAACGCACCCGCGGCATATCCGGCATGGCGAAGCGCTTCTGCCACAGAAAGATAAGCATCATGCAGTTGAACATATTTGCCCACAAGTCCGATGGTAACTTTTTTGGTTCTGTTTTCGATTTGTTCAATCATCTTGTTCCATTCCGCGAGATCCGGTTCAGGCGCATGAATATCCAGCTCTCTGCAAACGACCTCGGAAAAATGACTTTTTTCCAGCATCAGCGGCGCTTTGTAAAGCACCGGAATGGTAATATTTTCAATGACACAGTCCTCGCGGACGTTACAAAACATGGCGATTTTCTTGAAAATACTGTCTTCAAGGGGTTCGTCCGCGCGCAAGACAATAATATTCGGATTGATCCCCAGTCCGCGCAGCTCCTTGACGGAGTGCTGGGTAGGCTTCGTTTTATGTTCGTCCGAACCACGCAGGAACGGCACCAACGTAACATGGATAAACAAGCTGTTTTTCGGTCCGAGCTCAAGAGAAATCTGACGGACTGCTTCCAAAAAAGGCTGACTTTCAATATCGCCGATGGTGCCGCCGATTTCCGTAATGACAATATCCGCATCGGTTTTCCGACCGACACTGTAAATAAATTCCTTAATGGTATTGGTAATATGAGGAATCACCTGAACGGTTTCTCCAAGATACTCACCGCGCCGTTCCTTATTGAGAACACTCCAGTATACCTTTCCGGTTGTAAGATTGGAATATTGATTCAGGTCCTCGTCGATGAAACGCTCATAATGCCCGAGATCGAGGTCGGTTTCCGCTCCGTCCTCCGTCACATAAACTTCCCCGTGCTGATACGGACTCATCGTGCCGGGATCCACATTGATATAGGGGTCCAACTTTTGAGCAGCCACCTTTAGTCCCCTTGCTTTCAGCAAACGCCCGAGAGACGCCGCCGTAATCCCCTTGCCGAGCCCCGACACAACACCGCCGGTCACGAAAATATACTTTGCCATGTTTCTCACTCTCCTATCTTTGAGATATCCTATTTATAAAATGACATGAAAGTTAATTTTCATAGGTTTTGATAATTCCGTCCGCGATCTCACGGCGTGTTTGACGCGTATCCATCGCAAGTTTTTCAATATAGCGGTGCGCGTCCGCCTCACTCATGCCGAGCTTTCCGATAAGCAGCCATTTCGCACGATTGACGGTTTTCATCTCATCCATTTTGGACTTCAATGTATCCGCCGTGCTTTGAGCCGCAAATAAGCGTCTGCCGACAGAGCAGGCAAGTCTGACCGCAGAAAGAATCGCCGCTTTGCCGCAAGGCTTCGTAAGAACAAGGACCCCTGTTTCCTCTACCGCAGAAGAAATTTTATCCATCTGCTCAGCCCGTATAAAAAGCAGCACGCCGGCATAGCTGTTTTCGGTACAGCGCACGGCGAAACGGTCTCCAAGCTCATCAGAAAGCGGTGCATTGATGATAATTACATCAAACGGCATTCGGGCAACATGCCCCGCTGCTTCCGCCGCACTTTGTGCATAAACGACATGGGCAAAGCGACCTCCCGCAAGCTCCTTAAAATATTCAATGCCCTTTTCGGAACCGGATGCGATCAGAATGCTTTGCGCATGCGCCGATTCGTATTTTTCAGTATCCATATCCGATTTCTTCCGCTCCTTTTCAAATGGAATCACTGCCGAACCGAAGTTTTAATCGGTTCGGCAAAGCAGGCGAAAAAAATAATGTTTTTATTATAAAATACCGTCATTTATATTGTCAATACCCCTCAAAAAATTTTCCTGTCAAATTTTTAAAAACCTCTTGACAAGTCCCACAAGATAGAGTATAATACGCATATCTTGTTGTTGACAAAGGCGTCCAGCGAAGAAATGTTCGCGTGCGCCTTTTTTATTTTTTCTATATTTTATTATCATCGTTATCCTGTAAAAATGGCACGCGGCAAGGATAAAAATAAAACCCGATAACAAAACCGCAGACCGGCGTATGGAGGTTTATATGAAAACAGTACCAGAGTTTTTCGGTTCTCATGTTTTTGATGATTCTACGATGAGAGCCCGCTTGCCGAAGGAAACCTATAAGGCAATGCTTCGGACAATCAAAGACGGAAGAAGCCTTGATATCAATGTAGCAAATGTTGTGGCAAACGCGATGAAGGATTGGGCAGTCGAGCTTGGAGCAACACATTACACCCATTGGTTCCAGCCGATGACCGGTGTCACCGCAGAAAAACACGACAGCTTTATTTCTCCGGACGGAGATGGAAGAGTGATTATGGAATTTTCCGGGAAAGAGCTTGTTCAGGGTGAGCCCGATGCCTCCTCGTTCCCTTCCGGCGGACTTCGCGCCACATTTGAGGCAAGAGGTTATACCGCATGGGATCCGACATCCTATGCTTTTGTAAAAGACGGCGTGCTCTGTATTCCGACAGCATTTTGTTCCTACAGCGGAGATGCACTTGATAAAAAAACGCCCCTGCTCCGTTCAATGGAAACAATCAATCGTCAGGCTCTGCGGATACTGAAACTGTTTGGTAGCGAAGGGGTCACTTCCGTTAAGACAACGGTCGGTCCGGAACAGGAATATTTTTTAGTAGACAAAGACGCGTATGACAAACGTCCTGATCTGATTTATGCCGGCAGAACACTCTTCGGTTCCCGTTCTCCGAAGGGACAGGAACTTGACGACCATTATTTCGGCGCAATCAAACCCCGTGTTGCTGCATTTATGAAGGAACTGAACGAGGAACTCTGGAAACTCGGTGTTTGCGCAAAAACCGAACACAACGAGGTAGCGCCTGCGCAGCATGAGCTTGCTCCCATTTTTACAACAACCAACATAGCAGCCGACCACAACCAGCTGGCAATGGAGCTGATGCAGAAAATTGCCAAAAAGCATGGAATGGTATGCTTACTCCATGAAAAGCCGTTTGCCGGCGTTAACGGAAGCGGAAAGCACAACAACTGGTCGATGATTACCAATACGGGCGTCAATCTGCTCAATCCGGGAGAAACGCCGTATGAGAATGCGCAGTTTCTTCTGTTTCTTGTCGCGGTAATCAAAGCGGTCGATGAATATCAGGATTTACTGCGTGTATCGGTCGCTTCCGCCGGAAATGATCACAGACTTGGCGCAAATGAAGCGCCGCCCGCCATCATCTCCATGTTTCTCGGCGATGAACTGACCGCCATTCTGGAAGCAATCGAGTCGGACAGCGCCTACAGTGCAAAAGAGAAAACCCTCATGCGTGTCGGCGTCCACGTTCTCCCGAAGTTCCCGCGGGATACGACAGACAGAAACAGAACTTCCCCGTTTGCGTTTACCGGCAATAAATTTGAATTCCGTATGCTTGGATCTTCCGCTTCCGTCTCTGATTGCAATACCGTACTCAATACCATTGTCGCAGAAGAACTTTCCGAATTTGCGGATGTGCTGGAAAATGCCGGCGATTTTGAAAGCGCTCTCCATGATTTGATTGTAAAAACCATTCGGGAACACAAAAGAATCATTTTCAACGGAAATGGATATGACGACGCATGGACGGCAGAGGCGGAAAACCGCGGTCTGCTCAATCTGAAGACAACTCCCGATGCCATTCCGCGTCTGCTTGCCGAAAAGAACATCGCTTTGTTCTGCAAGCACAAGGTCTTTTCGGAAAGAGAGCTCCATGCAAGATATGAAATCATGCTGGAATCTTATTCTAAAGTCATCAACATTGAAGCGCTGACCATGGTAGACATGGTTAACCGTGACATCCTGCCGGCGCTCAGCGCCTACGGCGAAAAACTCGGCAAAACCATTGCCAAGAAAACCGCGGCAGCAAATGTGAAATGTCTTTATGAGACCAAGACACTTGAAAAAATTTCCGCTTATACTGACGTAATCTACGAAGGCGTGCAGCTTCTTGAGGATGCCATTGCTTCCGTCAAGGGAATTTCTGACAGTTATGAGACGGCAAAAGCCTTTGAATCCGATGTGATTCCCAAAATGCAGGCTTTGCGCGCCACAGTAGACAGCGCCGAATGCATTACGAGCTCTGAATTCTGGCCGTATCCGACCTACGGAGATCTGCTGTTCGGCGTCAGATAATACATCAAAAAACAATGAAAAGCGTTGATGGAGAAAAGTAACGCGAGCCCCGCCGCAAAGAGAGTACGGGACGGTGAGATCCGTGCCGGCGGAACGCGTGAACGAACACTCCGAAGCTGCGAACAGAAAGCTTTCCGGCAAGTATGGGAGCCGTTTTCCGGACGTTACCCCGGACAGGATTTGATAGAATCCTTTGAGAAGCAAAATAGGTGGCACCACGAGAAAGACAGCCGCTCGTCCTATTGTTTTTGGGACGAACGGCTGTCTTTTTATTTTCAACCTATATTTTATATGGCCTACGGTGCCAAAGGAGGATCATATCATGTGTTCGATTATGGGGTATATCGGAAGCGGACTTACACTTGCAAAATTCAAAGAAGGGTTTGAAAAAACCGTTTCACGCGGTCCGGATATGTCGCGGATCTGCCCGATCGCGCCCGGCGGATGGCTTGGCTTTCATCGACTCGCTATTATGGGACTGGAAGAAAGCGGTATGCAGCCGTTTTTCTTGGATGATGACGCTGTCATCTGTAACGGAGAAATTTACGGTTTCCGCCCGATAAAGTCCGCACTTGCCGCCAAAGGATTCTCTTTCCGTTCCGGCTCGGATTGTGAAATTCTTCTGCCGCTTTACCATTTATACGGAACAGCGATGTTCGGAATGCTCGACGCGGAATTTGCCATCATTCTCTATGACGGAAAAAAGAAAAAGCTGATTGCGGCACGCGACCCGATCGGTATCCGCCCCCTTTTCTACGGCTATACCGATGAGGGAGAGATCATTTTTGCTTCTGAAGCGAAAAATCTGGTTCCCATCTGTGATAAAATCATGCCGTTTCCGCCCGGTCATTTTTATGACGGGGAGACCTTCGTATGCTACATGGATATTGCAAATGTCGGTATTGTCTGTCACGACGATCTGGAAACCATATGCAAAAACATCCAGGAAAAACTCACACGCGGCATTGAAAAAAGATTGGATGCCGACGCTCCGCTCGGTTTTCTGCTCAGCGGCGGACTGGATTCATCGCTTGTATGTGCCGTTTCCGCAAAAATTCTGAAAAAACCCATCAGAACCTTTGCCGTCGGAATGAATACGGATGCCATTGATCTTAAATACGCAAGACAGGTAGCAGATTATATCGGTTCGGAGCATACGGAAATTTATATTACAAAAGAAAACGTCTTGGAAGCTCTTCCGGTCGTCATATCCATTCTCGGCACCTATGACATTACAACCGTGCGCGCAAGTATCGGCATGTATCTTCTCTGCCGTGCCATTCACGAAAAAACGGATATCCGTGTCCTGCTCACAGGAGAAATTTCCGATGAGCTTTTCGGATATAAATATACCGATTTTGCGCCGTCCCCCGAAGCTTTTCAACAAGAATCGGAAAAACGTCTGCGTGAACTTTATATGTATGATGTGCTGCGTGCCGACCGCTGCATTTCCGCAAACTCGCTGGAGGCTCGTGTCCCTTTCGGCGACATCGATTTCGTCAAATATGTCATGAGCATCGATCCCAGCAAAAAAATGAACATCTACGGCAAGGGAAAATATCTCCTGCGGCATGCTTTCGAAGGAGACTATCTCCCCCCGGACATTCTGATGCGTGAAAAAGCCGCGTTTTCTGACGCAGTCGGTCATTCCATGGTTGATGATCTCAAAGAATACGCGGAGAAAACATACACAGACGAGGAATTCGAGAAAAAACGCATGAAGTACACATTCGCAACGCCGTTCACAAAAGAATCTCTTCTTTACCGTGAATTATTTGAACAGTATTATCCCGGAAAGGCAGAAATGATACGGGATTTCTGGATGCCGAACAAAACTTGGAAAGGCTGTGATGTAAACGACCCGTCCGCACGGGTACTCTCCAATTACGGCGCAAGCGGTATATAAAACTTTTCCCTCTAAGGCGGTCCCATATGCTTTCCGTGAGAAAAGCACATGGGACCTTATAAAAAGCGATTTTCTCCAAACAAGCAAAGAGATTTTCTCTTCCTTGCGCAAAAACACTCCGTCGGCAACTCCGGCGGTTTTTTCATTTTACGGGGACTATTTGCTACATACTGAATTTTGCATTTTTATTCATTCTAATCATCTTGTTTTGTAAGATTATAGTCAAAATTCAAGAATAAAAATTCATTTTATTTATCAATTTTCAAATATTATTCATTTTTCGACCAATATCAACATCAAATCCTCCCTAAGCGGTATCTGTTTCGTTTTTCTGTCGTATTTTGTCGAATAAGTGCGGGTTTCATCATCCGATTCTTCTTGCCAGAATCAACCAACTCGTTATAATGAAATTAACCGACCGGTCTTATAAAAAACGGAAGACATATCCGGAAAATACCGGACATGCCTTCACAGAAAGGAGTAAATGATGAATCAGACAACCACTTGTGTCATTTTGACAAAATATCTTCGAAATGAAGATACGGAAAATCGGATTCGCCTCATAAAAACGGCGGATCCTTTATCGGACGGATGGATATATTCCCTGTTTGTCACTACCATCCGGAATCAAGAAACCGCCGAGGAATTTGTCTATGACGTGGCACGCAGCAAAGAAGACGCACTTGCAATTCTTCACAGACTTTGCGAGCAGTCCGTAACCGCTTATCATCTGCACGAAGCCGTTTATCACATCATTTCAGAATCTGTCACTCTACTGTAACGGATTTTGCAAGATTACGGGGTTTATCGACATCACAACCCCGCAGAACAGAAGCATAATACGCGAGAAGCTGAAATGCCGTTGCAGTCGGCAGCGGCATCAGCGGCTCCGCAAGCGCCGGCAGACGGATTGTCGTATCGGCAATTTCCTCCGCCTGCGGAAAATCCTCTCCGCAAAGCAGAATCACATAAGCGCCGCGCGCGCGGACTTCCCTGATATTGCTGATCATTTTATCATATAAAGTATGCGAGGTAGCAATGGCAATAACGGGAACACCGTCCGTAATCAAAGAAATGGTTCCATGCTTGAGTTCCCCCGCAGGATACGCTTCACTATGGATATACGAGACTTCTTTAAGTTTTAAGGAAGCTTCTTCCGCAAGAAAATAATCCATGCCCCGTCCGATATAGAAAAGATCTTCCGATGCCGCAATTTTTTCCGCTGAAAGTTTCATTTCTTCTGCTCTTTCGATGATAGCTTCCACCGCCCGCGGCGCGTCCTTTTCAAGAGACTCTATAAAATTCCTTGCTTCCGTCTGCGTTATTTTTCCATGTTCAAGACCCAGATGCGCGGCAAGCAGATACAAAACAGACAGCTGAACGATATATGCTTTTGTGCTGGCAACCGCAATTTCCGGACCGGCGCAGGTATAGATGACTCCATCTGATTCGCGCGCCACACTTGAGCCTACCACATTTACAACCGACAGTGTATACATTCCCAGCGACTTCGCAAGACGCAGTGCCGCCAAAGTGTCAGCCGTTTCGCCAGATTGAGAAATAGCGAGGAACAAGTCATTTTTCGCCACAACAGGCGAGCTGTATCGGAATTCGGAAGCAATTTCCACAGACACCGGAATCCCGGCAAGCTGTTCAATCACGCGCTTTCCGACAAGACCCGCATGCATAGCAGTGCCGCATGCGACAATATAAATATGCGATGCGCGACGTATCGCTTCCATATCCACGCTTCCGGCGCTGAATTCCGGAAGCATTCCGTTTGTACCGGCGCCGACCGTTTTTCGGATGGTTTCCGGCTCTTCATGAATTTCTTTCAGCATAAAATGCGGAAATCCGCCGCGCTGTGCAGCATCGCGGTTCCAAGTCACTGTCTGTATCTGCTTTGTGAGAAGAATCCCATCCTCTCGGAAAACCTTGATTCCATCCTCACGAAGAACCGCAATTTCATGTTCATCCAATCGGATATAATGATCCGTATAGTCAAGCAGTGCCGTAATATCCGAGGCAATATAGGAACCGGTATCGTCTGACGCCGCAATCAGCGGGCTTTCATGCCGCGAGGCGTAAAGCTCGCCTTCTCTGTCTGCAAATAAAATGCCAAGTGCCCACGAACCGCGCATTTCTTTCATTGCGGCAGCAATCGCCTCCAAGGGTTCACCTGTTCTCCGATAATGCCAGTCGATTAGACACGCTGCCGCTTCCGTATCCGTTTCCGAACGGAATTCATAGCCAAGCGCCGAAAGCCGCGCTCTCAGTTCCGCATAATTTTCGATAATTCCGTTATGAACAATCCATACAAGCCCTGTTCCGTGGGGATGAGAATTTTCGTCGGACGGTGCTCCATGCGTCGCCCAACGAGTATGCCCGATTCCCGTATGAGAGAACAGCTCCGGATGACGGGATGCGAGCAGCTTCTCAATGTCGGATATTCTTCCTTTTGATTTCACACAAGTAACGGCGTTTCCTTCCGATACCGCGATTCCCGCCGAATCATATCCGCGATATTCCAAAGCATGCAGTCCGGAAATCAAAACGGGTACTGCATTTTTTTGTCCTGTATAGCCGATGATTCCACACATACCTGTTCCCTCCGATCACTCATTCCGGCAAAGACGATTTTTTATGACATCCGCAATCGTTTGCGCTGTCTTTTCAATTAATTCCTGATCCGCTCCTTCTGTCATAACCCGGATAAGCGGCTCTGTTCCAGACGGACGTACAACAGCACGCCCTGTTGTTCCAAGCAGTGCTTTGGCGTCATCAATCGCTTTTTTGATTTCGTAATCCGTATAAAAAGCAAGCTTACCTTCTCCGGATACGGGAATGTTAATTTCAACCTGCGGATATTTCGTCATAACATTTGTCAGCTCAGAAAGATGGCAGCCGCGCCTACGGAGCATGGAAAGCAACTGTACCGCGGTCAGTTCTCCGTCTCCGGTTGTGGCAAAATCGCGGAAAATCACATGTCCCGACTGTTCGCCGCCAAACGAATACTCTTCAAGCAGCATTTCCTCCAGGACAAACCTGTCTCCGACTTTTGTTGCGACAAATCGGATCCCGTTTTCCTCACAAAATTTTGTAAGACCAAAATTGGACATAATCGTCCCAACCATCGTATCTTTCGAAAGCTTTCCCCGCTCTTTCATATCCAGTGCGCAGATTGCCATGATAAAATCTCCGTCAATCAACGTCCCTTTATCATCCACGCAAAGACATCTGTCTGCATCTCCATCAAAAGCAATCCCAACGTCCAATCCGTTTTTTACAACATATTCGGTCAATGCTTCCATATGTGTAGATCCGCAGCCATCATTGATGTTCATTCCGTCAGGCTTGTCAGAAAGCATTTTTACCTCTGCACCAAGCTCAGTAAACAGTTTCTTCGCTGTCACAGAAGCAGAACCGTTTGCACAGTCTACAGCAATGGTAAGACCGGAAAGTGAATACGGACAAGTACTCTTGATATGTTCCACATAATCCTTGACGGCAGCTTTTCCATATGTGACACGTCCTACCTCGCGTCCATCGCATGGCGGCGGCATCGGAACATCGCCGAGCACCATCGCTTCAATCTGTTCTTCCAAAGCATCCGGCAATTTATAGCCGTCTCCGCTGAAAATCTTAATTCCGTTAAACGGCGCGGGATTATGAGATGCAGATATCATAATCCCAGCATCTGCCTTATATTTTTCCACCAAATACGCAACCGCCGGAGTGGGAACCGTCCCAAGCAGGATCACGTCCGCACCCACAGAGCAAAGCCCCGCTGTAATAGCCGACGACAGCATATCCGAGGATATACGGGTATCCGTTCCGATTACAAAAATCGACCTGCGACGGCGCCCGTCGCAAAGCACCGCTGCTGCGGCTCTCCCGATCCGCATAGCAAGTTCGCAGGTCAGCGTTTCATTGGCGATCCCACGAACGCCATCCGTACCAAATAATCTTCCCATATCGTCTGTCTCCCTCTCTTATTTCCTGTTTTCCATCTCGATGATCTCACTGCAGCTTTTATAAATGGAATTGCCGGGAATATAGCCGCGTACCGAAGAGCAAGGGTATATAATAGCTCCTCTGCCTATAACAGTACCCGGATTCAGTACGGAATTACACCCTATCTCCGCATGATCCCCAATCACAGCGCCAAACTTTCTCATTCCCGTTTCCATCCGTTCTCCGAAACAGGAAACCGATATATTTGTTTTATCCAGCTTAACATTTGACGTAACACCGCCAGCCCCGATATGAGATTGATATCCCATAATGGAATCTCCGATATAATTGAAATGCGGTACTTGAACACGGTCAAAAAGAACAGCATTTTTTAATTCCGTAGAATTCCCGACGACGGCATGCTTCCCTACAATTACCGAGCCTCTGATAAACGCGCAATGCCGGATTTCCGCATATTCGTCAATGATACAAGGACCTTTGATCCATGCCGACGGAAACACCGTTGCCGTTTTCGCAATCCACACATCTTCCTCGGGATGCAAAAAATATTCTTTCGGTAAAGTGCCTCCAAGCATAAGAATAAATTCTCGGATGTTAGGGATTACTTCCCAAGGCATCCGAGACAGGTCAAAAAGATCCGCCGCAATTGTCTGTTTGAGATTCAATAGCGACGGGATACGAAGCATTTCATTCATTTTTATCACCAATCCACAAACAACATCGTTTTCATCTTTGCTTTTTTAGTATAATACGCAAACATTTATAAAATGTGAATGGTGATTGAAAGAAGTGTAAATTTCATCTATGTCCAATCATTTTTTCATTTTATATGCCACCGTATAACCTATATTTCTACTTGACAAATGCATGTCAGTATGATATAGTAATTTATAGTCGTATTTTCTTCAAATGAACCTATGCGATAGTATATAAATTTTATTCCAGGGTAACACTTGTTTTTTTTAGATACGATAAATATGACCGTCAACTGGTCAGGTGTTCCCTGAACCCCCCTTGCTGCCGCAAGGAAAATCCGGCAGTTCAAATGAATAGTATCGTCACATCCCTCGCTTAAATCCTTCTGTTACCAAAAGGTTCAGCGGAGCGGAAAGCCAAGGTTTGTATATACGGAGAGGTATCGAAGTGGTCATAACGGGGCTGACTCGAAATCAGTTTGCGAGCAATCGCACGCGGGTTCGAATCCCGCCCTCTCCGCCAGCATTTTTAACAAAGAACACGTTTGAAACCATGCGTTTTAAGCGTGTTTTTTGTTGCTTTTGTACAGATTTTACGAATCTGCCCCTGAAAAAGATTTGAACCGAGACTCGAATCCCTCCTTTTTCCAAAATCTTTTTCGCGACCGAAAACCCTTATTCCATAAGGCTTTTTTCGCCCTTTTCCATCCCTCGCTTACGAATAAGGCTTGTTTCGTGATTTTTTGCATTCTCCCATGCATTTTTCTGCCCGTCAAACGCGGGCACTTTCACGGCTTTTTCCATTGCATGAAGCGAACCGGTTTTGTCGTCCCAGCTCAAATGCGTATAGATGTTGCTGGTCGTCTGGATGTCAGAGTGACCGAGATATGCCTGCACATGATTGAGCGGAACCTTCTGCTGGTTCATCAGCGTGGCACAGGTGTGCCGCAGATCATGAAACCGTCTGTGTTCCAAGCCGCACTTTTTTCAACAACTTCGGAAAAGCCGATTCCATATAAGACGGCGTGATGATACCCCCGATCTCATTGACAAACACATAGTCGATCCACTCTTTGTTGTAACTGTTCCCGCACAGCTTTTTGTTTTCCTCTTGCTGTGCACGAAGAGCTATGAAACGGATCTTGACACTTCCGGAAAGGGGAAGCGTTCGACAGCTCGACTTGTTCTTGGTCCGGTCTGCCGGGTTCAGCTTTGTTTGTCCTTTGAAGTTGACCTCTGTCAGCGTGTGGTTGATCGTGATGACATCGTTTTCAAAATCAATCGCGCGCCATCGCAAACCGAGCACCTCACTTCGCCGCAGACCATACATTGCCGTCACCAGAATGATCAGCCCGAGCAGCTCGTCCTTTGTTGCGTTCAGCAGAATTTTCAGCTCCTCTGCCGTGAACGGCTTGCCCTCATAGCGGTCGACACGGGGAGGGTCTACCTTCTCAACCGGATTGTTGACCACAAGGTCCATACGGTAAGCGTACTTGAACATTTTGTGCAGAAGCACATATTCGTGCCTGACCGTATTGGCCCCCACGCTTTTGAGTTCGTGGACACAAAAGTTCTGAATGTCCTTGCCTTTTACCTCGTTGAGCTTCAGTTTTTTGCCCTCGAAATACGGCAAGATTTTCTTCATGGTCATATTCCAGTAGGAGCTGTAGGTCGTCGGTGCAACCGTGTTCTCAATCGCCTCCAACCACAGCGGAATGAAATCCGAAAGGTACATATCCTCCCGTAATTCCTTTTCTCCCCTCGGCGGTAGCGGCGGCTTGAAATTGCGTCAGAGCTCGCTTAAAAACTCCTCGGCCCGCTTCTTGTTGCCCTTTGCCGGAAGTCGCGTGGAGACCGACTTTGTCTTGCGTTTTCCGGTGTGATCGTTGTAACTGATAATGCATTGGTAAATGCCGTTTTGGATTCTCAGGTGTCCTGCTACCATGAAATTTTCTCCTTTCAGTTCGATTGTTTTTGGCAATCGGCACCTGAACCCATCGGTGACACGATTATACCACCGGACGGGTTCAAATGCAATTATCTGTATGCGAATAAATTTCCATAAAAAAATAAATTTTTAGTGATTTTCAAATTTATACTATTGACAATTTAGGAAATTGTGATATAATAATACAATTTGGATGTTTCTGAAAAATCTAAATGGTCGGTTTGGGCAAAGAAAGGATTATAATATGCATGACTATCAATATGTCTCGAAGAGACAAGCTTCTCCCATACGCAAGGAGATTGAAACTCTCATTCATTTAGTTCAGAAAGAAGTCAGAACCAAATTCACATTCTCATACCAATTCATCGGAAGTGCCAGCAGAAACATGATAACTGAAGACAAAAAATCAAATACCGGATTTGATTTTGATGTGAATATCCGAGTCAATGACGACGATAATGATTACACCCCAAAGCAAATCAAAACCACACTTATGACCGCTTTTAACAAGTACAACCACTTGTTTCAATATGACAACTGTGAGGATAGCAAACGAGTCATAACCATTAAAGTGAAAGATACCAAGAACAGCACTATATTACATAGTTGTGATTTTGCAGTTGTCAACGATTATGTCGATGATGATGGCTATGATTGCCAAGAATTCATTTATTTCAATAAAAATCAAAACACATATGAATGGCAAGAGCAGCCAAAAAGTTTTTATGAGCTACCTGAAAAAATTGAATGGTGTCACAATGAAGGCTTGTGGAACGCTGTACGAGATTTGTATATCATGAAGAAAAATAGCAATTCTGATCCTCATGTGAAATCCAGATCTATCTTTGCCAAAACAGTGCACGAAATCTGTCAGAAATACGGGTATTTCAAATCGTAATAGTTGATTAACTCCCACGGAAACCCGCGGGAGTTTTTCTTATCGTTCCCAATCGCCGCTTTTCCGTCCCGAATTTATGGGCGGCGAGTAACGGCGACCATCCTCTCTTTCGTCCGACTGCCACTCATAGCGTATCTCAAAAACCGGCTCCTCCTTTTTGTACTCCCGTTCTCGCTTTTCCCGGCGCATCAGCATCTCATTCTCGATCATTTCTTTCATGATTCCGCTACGTTCCAGAAGATTGAAAATACACTTTTTTTCATACCGGTAAGTTTTCAGCTGTTCATTGACAAGCCCGATCTGATTCAACAGAAAGAGCTTTCCGTCGCCGTTTTCCTGCCTTCCTGCCTGATAATAAAGCTTCTTTCTCTCCTTGACAAGAGCAAGAATTTTTGTGTCGATCTTCTCAAGATAGTTCATCGCATCCTCGCCGGTATGGAGGTTTTCCCGTCCCATGATGTCAGCCGTTTTCGAGAGCATTTCGCACTGCTTACGCTCATCCCGGAGATAGGCTTTCATTTCGGGAGACAGCGGCGTATAAGAAGTTTTCTTGCCCGTCAGGATAGACTTGGGCACATTCCAGCCCAAGAGGATCATAAACACGCCGAGTATTTTTGCCGCTGTGTTCAGCTCACCGGGATACGGATCAAGCGAGCCGCGTGCGCGCCAATCCTGAACTCGATAGATGCCGTTTGCCTCCCGGCGGCGTTTCATTTCAAAGTTGTAAGTGCGTTCACATCCGAGCATTCCTTTCTCATATTCCGCCTCATTGCTTTCATAGAAATACTCAAAATCAGACGGCATACAGCCTTCGCCGAACGTATCAGCAAGCGTTTTGAGATTGACCCATTTTTCAGAAAAACGGCTCTTTATCTTCGCCTTTCTGATGTCAAGCTCATACCCCATGTCAAAGAGATACTTTTTCAGATCGCCATCGCTTGTGGCAAGATGCAAAGCGCCTTTGAGAGCGTCAAACATGAGCCGGTAAGGCGTTTTCCTGCCTTTCTTTTCCTCCATATAGAGTACCCGAGGCGCGGCTTTTCCTCTCTTGCCCAAGGTAGAAAGACCGTATTCGCGGCAAATGGCATCAGAAGCGGGTGCAAGCACCCGCTTCCAATAGTTATTCCCGGTGTCAAGCTTTTTGCCGATCCGAAAGCTCACGGAGGAGACCACAAAGTGGTTGTGCATGTGCGAGCAGTTGGTATGAGTCGCCACCAAAACCTGATAGCGGTTGCCCCATAGCCGCTCGGCAAGTCTGACTCCGATTTCGTGACATTCCTTTGCCGTAACCTCTCCCGGTTTGAAGCTCTGATAGGCGTGGTAAGCGAGATTTTCTCCCTTAGCGCCAAAATGCTTTTGCACTTTCATCATGGACTCCAGCGGATCGCCGCGGCAATTCAGTGCGGTCACAAGGTAACAGGTTTCGCCCTTTTCAAAGATCACCTTGTCCTCGTTTTTGGCATAAGCCATGACGGTTTCAAGATTTTCAAAGGCGGTCTTGTCGGGATTTTTTGCATAGTCGATCAGCCTTCCGATGCTGTCTTTTACCGGCCAGATTTTCGTTACTGCCATGCCGGATCACCTTCCGAATTCTGGGGAAGTGAATGAATTTTGGAGTTCATTTTGCTTCACCTCCGGCGTCGTTTTCATAGTAGGTCTGCACCCGTTCGTCGAAAGTATTGTAAAGGTCGATCAGAGTGTTCAGCTCATGTTTGCCGAAGCGCCATGACATATTGGCTTCAATATTGGATTTGCAAATCTTGAGAAAGTCCAGAATTTCGTAGAACTCCTCCGGCGGTAAGGCTTTTGGATTGTGGATAGTTGCAATCTGCCTGACATACTCCGAAACGGAAAGCTTGCAGGCTTTTGCGTTTCTTTCAATGGTAGCTCTCAGTTCCGGCGTCACCCTGATTTGTATCGGAGTGCCGCAGTTTTTTCTTTTGACTTTTGAATAATCTCTTTTCTTTTTACCTGCCATATAAACTCTCTTTCTTTATCAAATTCTCTTAAAACCATGACGATACCGGCGCCGAAAATTCCGTCATCCGTGACGATATTTGCCGAAATTGACGCAACGCGTGACGATACTTTTCTGTGGGGTTTAAGGGAACTCCCTCAGCGGACAAAGGCGTGTGGCACTACAGGTGGCAGTACGCCTTTTGCCGGGGAGTGGCATGACCACTCCTATGCTCGCTACACATTCCAATCGCAGATTTTCGTGTAAAGGGATTTTTCGCGTTTCCGGACGGATTTTCAGCGCTGTTTTCGGCTCCCATGACGGTAGTGTCGATCGTGACGATGTTTTTATCGCCACGGTATTTTGTTTTTTGCCCGGCATTTGAAAATACCGTCACGACCGTCATATCGTCACGCCGCTGTCGGGCGATGCTTGATGATCACTTTTTCCTCTGTTCATTTCATTGATCAAATCCTTTGTAAGAGGCTTGCCCTCGCCGTACATCAGTCTTATGCTTCTGCCGCTGTTGGTTCTCCCTTTCGAGAATTCGATGAAGTATTCCTTCTTCAGCTCCGTTACATGGCTTCCGAGGTATCTTGAAAGTGCGTTTGGCGACATTTCAAGACCGGTGGCTTTGACAAGTGCATCCGCAGAGCCGATCCACAGAGGACGCTCGTCAGAGAGCAAAGCGGCGACGGCAAGTAAGATCTTGTCGGGCAAGCTTGGCAAGTCAATGATGTCTTCTTCGGATACAAGCTCCCATTTCGATGATTCCCAATCGCGCACAAGGTTCAGCTCACGGTCACGAATATCTCGCCCCACAACGGCAAGTGTTGCTTCGCCTGATTTTCGTTCCTTCTTGTAGAGCACCATGGAGCCGTCAACGGCGGCTGTGATACCCATAGAACCCGACAACATTTTGAAGATATCGCTGTCTGTGGTCTTTCGTGTGTGGTGCACCAAGATAAGGCAGATGCCGTATTTGTCGGCAAGCTCCTTGACGGCTGTTATGAAAAGATAGTCCGTGCCGTAGCTTGATTGCTCCAACGGGTTACGAATCTTCTGCATAACATCGACTATTACAAGTCCGACATCAGGGTGTTCGTGAAGAACGGTGTTAAGCTGTTCTTCAAATCCTCCGCCGCCTACATATCCGGCTTCGGTTGCAAAATACAAATTACTCGCCGGCTCAAGGCCGAACATCTTTTGCATTCGTTGCTGAATTCGTCTTTCGACATCCTCAAGGGCGAAATAGATCACACCCGTTTGATTTGTCTTAAAGCCAAGAAACGGCAGTCCTTGACTGACGCAGTACGCCAGCTGAAGGGACAGGAAGCTCTTTCCCACCTTGGATGCGCCGCCGAGTATGATCGTTCCGTAGTCGATGAGTCCTTCTACAATGGGATCTCGCTTGTGATAAATCGTATCGTAGATTTCCTCGCAAGAACGGATTTTCACATAGCCCGGATAGGCGGCTCGTTGCCATTCGATAATGGCTTTCTCCTGTGCTTCGGGAGTTTGATCCTCGTCAATGAATGATGGGTCATTCTGATAATGCGAAGAGGTCGGATCTGCCTCGGGTTGTGTGTCGATGTTTTTGCTCATCAGCTCTTCACTCATGCGCTTACACCTCCCCCTGCCGAAACAGAATCCTTATAGAGAAATTTGATAACTTCGATCTTCGGGATTAAGTACTTTCTTCCGACTTTTGCTGCTTTGAAAGCGCCGCTTCCGATCAGATCGTAGGCAGTGTGCCGATTGACCGACAGCATTTTCTGAAGCTGTGCCACGTCAACCAGGTCGGGGTAGTCTGTAAACATGAGCCCCTTTAATGTTTCGATATCACACATACATGATACCTCCTTTTTGTAGTCATAGACCTGTGAGGCAGGCTATGTACGAAAAGAAGCTCACACTCCCCGATATGTCAATAAAAAGATTTCGATTACTCTCTTACTCACCTCCCGTTCCGTGAATTTATATCTGAAACCGCTAAAGCGGATTCATTCTGTTTTTTCGGCAGATTTTATAATATAGCTAAAATCAGCCGAAAAAGGGCGGCATCACAAAGACAGACTCAGTATGAGCCGCCTTATGATGTCGCCCCTTTGCTCCCGATTTCACAGCCGGGAGGATGACATTCTTTTTTCTCACCCCGTAACGCTCGCCGCGGGTGCCTCGGCGTTATGTAGCAGTTCGCTTACCAAAGTCAGCCTTGCCTTACAGTTGGGGCAGAGAAACAGAAAGTCTCCGCGCGCAGAATCAGCAGACATGATTTTGGAATTGTTCTTGAGCCGTCTCGAACCGTAACCGACGGCAAACTCGCCGCACCGGGGACACCTGTCCTGCGGGCAGCACTCAGAATTCTTATTTTTCATTCAATATCCCTCACTTTGAACACCTTTTTTGCGACGCCCTGAACGACGCATTCCCGGACAAAGAAGTCCTTCATGCTGTCGTTTTCAGGATGCAAGCGTACTCTCTTCTTTTCCGGCTCCGGGTAGTAGCGTTTCAGTGTTCCGCCCGCATCCGAAAACTCAGTTGAAATGACAACTGCCACCTGACCGGGATTGGCATAATTCTGTTTGCGGATCAGGACCAGGTCGCCGGATTCGATCCCGATGTTGATCATCGAATCCCCTTGCGCGCGGAGCAGAAAGTACTCCCCGTCGGCAATCAGCTTTTCGGGAATTTTGATATAGTCAGTAATATCCTCTTCCGCAATGTTCAGTGAACCGCACGAAATATTGCCGACAAGCGGCACGCCTCGCACACGGTTGATCTTGCCCGCCATTTCGGTCAGTACATACCCGTACTCTTCGTCAATCTTGATCTCTCCGCTGTCGATAAACTGCTTGATATAGCGCCCTACCGTCTGGAACGGAACACCGGTCTGTTCCGCGATGGAACGCAGGGTCAGGGAAGTTTTTCCGGAAACCATATTTTCCTGTATGCATTTTTTCATCGCCGTAATGGCATCATAATTGATCGGTCGCATGTTTACCTCACCACAAAATGAGACAATATGTCTTAATACGATATTGTTATACAACTTGTCTCATAATTTGTCAAGGGGGTTGGAGAAATTTTTCAGATAAAAGTTTGAGGTGGTAGCTTTGGCTACCACCTCAAATATTACACCTAAAGTGAACACGAAGATAATCTGTGTTCATGCGAATCATGATTATAATGCGTTCATGATGTTCAGAAGATTTTGATAACTGTCCACATCGTGATACTTGACATTTTCCGTAGATATGTCATTGAAAAGCTTTCTTGCGCATGATATCTTTACTTTTTCAATTGGTTTGAGATTGAGACTTTCCATCGTTCCTTTGGTTTCAGCATCACCATTTATAAACAGATAGTCTTTAATATATTTTGTGATTTGAAACGTATTGTAAAGAATATTATAAGTTGGACATATTATGGTATGTAGATAGAGAGCAAAAATTAGCTAAAAGAAAAATTATAAATTAATTTTTGGCATACGCGACAATTCAAATTTCTCTTTGAACAGTTTCTCACTACATTAATAACATTTTTATATTCTTTTGATTCTTCAATAATTGAATGCGTTTTAAATAACATGTGTATTTTTTTCAGTATCAAATCTATTCCTATGTCAATTGCACTAAAAATGTTGTACACATCCATAAAAGCCCCCGAATTTGCAAACCACATATAACCGTTGGCTGTGAAATCATTTGACTTTCAAAATAATCCAAATACATAGATCGAGCTCGCTTTGATGTTTTGTCAAACTCATCTATAAAGATTCGAACCATTTCGGAAAGACTTTCTGAATGTCCCTTTTCGTCTATTGTGTATCCAGCAGTTTTTTTAAAGCTTGTTGAAAATTGTGAAAAATCACAGCCATTAGGATACAGCTGTTTATAGCATTGATAAACTTCTTCAAGTTTATATTCTTTGCCAATATTCCTAAAGCGCTGCACTTCTGTATGCATTACTAACAATTTACATCTTTCCGGTGCAAACGGTTGAGTTAAATAACAATAATAAAACAATACCATTAGTTCCAGCATGATCTTCCATTTTGATTTTACCTGTTCGCTAAGACCGGTTAGGGTGTCAAATGACATCTCATGCAACAGTAAACAAAAAATATGAAGTGTGTTGCTGACATAATTGTTTTTAAAATGCTGCTCAAAAACATCAACTACTCCTTGCAGATAAGTGCACTCTTGATTAACTAATTCAAGAAAGCGTTTGGCTTCGTTTGCACTCACGCACATGTCAATATATGATGTTAATGTAAGTTTATTAGATGAGGGAAGACACCCGTAAGTTTTTTTAATTAACTCATATACACCAAATAATAAAGGAAGAATGCTTTCATTTTGGTAGCATGTGTTATCTGAGGGGTGTGAGTATTGACTTAGCAAACCGTACCAAATTGCAAAGTCTTTGCTTAAATAAGTTTCGACAATTTTATGATAATTTACTTTTTCACAACACAAAAAAGGATTGCCTGATATTAAAAATCTATTGATCTCCTGTTCAGAGAATTTTCCATCAAGTTTTTCTTTGTAAAATAAGCAGGTTTGCTCCCAATCATATCTTAGTTTATCTGGGAATAAGAATTCTTTTGAAATATCAGAAAATTTTTTATAACAATTAAATTCAATTAGAAAGACCTGCTTTTGCAAAAGATGAATTTGCAAGTCAGAAATATTGCCTTTTTCATACATAGCTTTTAAGGAAAGACCTTCGATAATGCATCGGCTATTCATCATCATACCTGGGC